>Ga0247782_1000200_pt1 | contig 69555 bp, 58 predicted proteins | sample UWRJL019104C5_FD_179928 | JGI IMG/M metagenome (GOLD analysis project Ga0247782, IMG submission 179928) | Plant litter microbial communities from Arlington Agricultural Research Station in Wisconsin, United States - UWRJ-L019-104C-5 | ecosystem: Environmental > Terrestrial > Plant litter >... | reverse complement strand
ATAATGCTAAGTACTTAGGAAAGATGAGAAATGGCTATACTAGTGAGTGACATGATAAGTAGAAACTCAAAGCAAAAAGAATGCCCTGCATGTTACAGCAATACCGCTCTCAAGTTCTCTGGCGGAGGGGGGTAATCAAATGGTTGTTGAATCGGAGTCGGAGCAGCAGTTTAGGGTAGATGCTAGCCTCCGGATCCTACTCCGGTGACCGGGTAAGGTGGGCCAGGTAAGGATCCCCAGACGCGCAGGCAATTGCCCAAGTGGTATAGATAGGTATAAGCTTGCAACAAGCCTTGCAGCCAGCAGTTCAATGCCCCACTAATGCCCGTACTGCGGTATCTAGATTAGAGCATTAGCCCTTGCTAAGTGTGCTGTACTGCTGCTGTTAGGGAACAATTACCCCACGTCCAAAATTGCGGCGCACCAACACATTCAAGGCTCAAACCACATCAAGCTAGGGTAATTATCACATATCCTACAAACCACGACGACATCACATCAACTCGCACCCCACGTCACTCCGATTTACCAAGATATTGAAGTGTCGTTATCGCATAGTGGTACTCTAAGCTCTGCGTCTGCGGAACTCAATGAATTGAACACGTAGACCCGGCAGAAAGAAGAAAATACAAGCCACAATGTCACACGCAAGGATAGAAGAGGTATCCGACAGCGAGGACGAGGTATCCGACCCTAGCGAGGGAGACATCGAAGACTTCGCCGAATCCGACATCCTACGCACAGTTCCCCTAAGACCAAAGGCCACCACTTCATCTACCCCTTCTCAAACCCAATCCCAAGCCCGAAATGCGGCAGCACCCCCTCCGCAAGCCAGACAGACAGCACCCCAGCCGGGCCTACAACCAGACGACATCAAAGACTACCAGATGCTATATCCCGTCTACTTCGACAAATCCCGTTCCCGTGCCGAGGGCCGCCGCGTTTCGTCCTCTCTAGCCGTCGCTAACCCATTAGCGCGCGAGGTCGCCAACGCATGCGCCGCATTACGGTTATCCCCGATCTTCGAAGCCCACCGTACGCACCCTAAGGACTGGTCCAACCCCGGCCGCGTTCGCGTAGCGTTAAAGGAGGCGCATCTACGCGGCCACCCCGTGAAGAACAAACACCATCTCTACGTTCTCGTAGCCAAGTACCTGCAAGAGCACCCCACGACTCCCGAGTCCGCTTCCCTGCGCTCGGGCGTGCGGAGTATGGGTTTGGGCATGGGAGGTCTGGGAGGTTCCGGAGCGGATGTCTACGCAGACGGAAAACCCTGGCCGAAACCGGCTGTGCCTAGAGGTTGGAAGATCAATGAGCTTCTCCCGGCCTACTCGGCCGCTATGACTGGTGGAGGCGTCAGCGAGAACGCCTTCAAGGATATGATGCGCGAGATGCAGAACCAGGGCGGTGGTGGACCTGGCGGGATGGGAATGCCAGGCATGGGCATGCCGGGCATGAACGCTGATATGATGAGCATGCTTCAGAATATGGGCATGGGCGGTGGAGGCGGCGGTCCGTCCATCGGTGGTGGTGAAAGTAGTGGAAAGAAGGGGAAGAAGGGCAAGGGCAAATAAATGATGAAGAAAATAAAAGGATGAGCACGAGATCCTTTAAGATATTGAGATATTTCGGCATCAAGTAACGGATGGCAGCAAAGAGTCATTTGTCGAAGGATGCCAACTCCTCAAAATCTACATTTACAGCGTAAGTGTGCTGGGAATGGAAAAAGAGACAGCCCCGTATAATGTCACAATCAATAACTTCTTCAGCATAGACTGATTCTTTGAATGATATAGCCAATTGGCTTGCTTGAGTATTTTCTCGGAGCGCTGTCTGATGATACAACAATAAAAAAGGGTATCTAAAGGTTTGCTTGCAACGTGTTTTTGACCAAACACATAACGAACATAGACAAAACCATCCCAACATCACATGGGGGTTTCAACCATCTTATTAGTTGAAATAGCCTTGTCCACACACGTATAAGCACACTGCCCGACCGTCATAACTAGTAATTTTTTCTCCTCATACTACAAGGGAGCAAATCGTCCCTCTAACCCTTCCCACTCTCGAGACCCTAGAATCTGCACATCGCCATTGCCCGGGATTACTTTGCCGTCGAGAGTGGGAAGCCGGATTTGAAGCCTCGCAGCAGCCTTCCTCATTTTGGCATGATCTGCCTGTTGCCTTCGACCCTGTTGTTGGCTCATGAGCACTTGCGTCTTTTGTATCACAGAGGTTTGCCAACTCTTCCAGGCTGCCAAATCCTCTGCCTGCTTAGCGGCATGGTATTGTGGCGTGACCCTGGCAGGTCTCCAGGCCAACTTGTCCTTGGGAAGAGTGCTTAGGTCAAACACCTTAGCAGATGTAGCCATGTGTAGTAGCTCCGTCAATGCATCCTTGCCTTCGGCAGCAACGAGTGTTTTCCTCTGCTCAATTGTAGGGATAGGCTTTATCAGTGGTTCAGCAAGCCACTCGTACTTCGATTGCTCGGTTAGGCGTGCACGGCGGTTGTCTTCCCTCAAATAACGCACAGCAGTTTGCAGGTTGGCGATTTCGTTCTTGAGAGCATCCATCTCGCGAGCCGTAGCAACGGCACGCTCCTGGCCGGCCTTGGCACCTGCCGAGGAAGCCGCATCGCCATAGGCACGGCTATCGCCAGCAATCTTCTTCCATTTATCACGGTCTGCCTCTAGAGTCTTAGCCTCGCGATCTTGCTGCTCGATGTCTTTCTTGAGATTATCGATCTTGTGTTGGGCGTCTACTATCTGTGCCTCCAAGTCGGTTATGCGAGCGGCCTTGGCGTTGGCATCACGCATACGAGCCTCAAGAGTCTCGATGCGCAATGTAGCAGTGCTGAGGTTCTCATCACGTAAGGCAATTTCACGACGGGCTTGGTTATAGTGCTCTTTGAGTTGACGAAGCTCTTCTTCCGCATCAATGGGGATGACTTTGAGAGCTTTGAGCTCCTGGGCCCTGAGAATCCAGGGCGCTGGGCTTCGTTCAAATTCTTGCGTCTGAGTCAAGTCGGCGCATACAGCAGCAAGATCCGTTACCTGGGTGGTAAGAGTCCGAAGCTTGGACAGGAAGGTAGAAAATAGATCGGACTCCGCAGACGAGAAGGCGGTCATGACGGTCTGATGCACAGTGCTCTGTACTTCTGGGTAAGTGAACGGTTCCTCACGTCCCTCTACAGTAAGTAGCTTGTGTAATTCGAGGCCGATGGTGCGAGACATGTGCCCTAACTCGCGACTAGCCGACTCACACTGTTCAAAGGCGTCCAAGGTCTCGGGAGAGAGGGCCAACGATCTTGCCCTGAGATCCTCAAGAGACCGCACGGCCTTTGAAACTATGACTTTAGCGCTACGAGTCTGCGTGATCACGGCGTCTGCGCGCCTGGTGAAGTGCTGGGCAAGCTCGTCCTCATCGCCACTCGCTGGAACCACTCGCTGGACCATATCTTTCGTAATACCGAAAGCTGTGGCAGCCGAGTCTAAGTGGCTTTGCATCAGCATCGCCTTCATCTGCACCTCATCTGCAAAGCTTTCGAGGCCTTCAGAAATATGTACTTCTCCAAGATGAGTCATGAGAGCAATGCTGCGCTGGAGCTCTTCTGCACACTGCTTCTCCCTAAGTTCATCTCGCTTGAGGCCTTCAATCCAGTTATTCAAAGCCCGCTCAACAGGCTCTAGTTCGTAAAGAGCAGCCTGATACTTCGCGAACTCCTCTAGAGAGCAGTGACTAATGGCGTTGACGAAGCGATCGCACATCGAAGATACCCACGTGAGCTTATCCATTACGTCGCAACCAGCGAAAACGTCTTCTTCATGCCCGGCATGTGGCTGGCTGACCCTCTCCTTGATGAAACCGTGCAATAGTGTCGCCTTGAATGACAGTCGGGTAAACCGTAATAGCGCAAGAACCGAATCCTTGTCGGCATCGAAGCTCTCAGGCAAGAAAAGCTTGACAATATCCAGGTGCTGCTGTGCTTCCTGAGCCCCCATTCGCTGTAGCTCGAGATCGATCGTCTTGATTTGTGTCTTGGTGGCCGAAATTTGAAGTTTCTGATTAAGATCCATCATGAGCCTGGCGTTGCTATTGAGCTGCTCCGACTCGGCTTCGTTGACAGCACGAGAAGCACGCATATCCTCGAGATCTGATTGCAGATTCGTAACAAGCTCTCGGAATCGAGATAGGGTGTACTCCAAATCCCCAATTAGATCTTCCTTTTCGGCTGCCCGCCGAGCTTGTTCGGTAATAATGTTGTCTTTGAAGTCGAGTTCTTCCTGCATCTCCCTCTCGTTCTGGACATGGTTGACCTCAAGCTCGTCGTTGATCTCCTTCAGTGCCTCAAGGTCCGCAGCCACTGCCTTGAGCTCCTGGATTTGCTCGGACTGTTGAAGCTTCTCGTAACTCAGTTGTTCGATCATAGCCTCGGCTCCTAGGTTGTCATCAAGCTGTTGCCGCAAGTCCTCTGCTCGTAGCTCCGACTCCAACAGCTTCTCCTTGGCGATTTGGTACTGTTCCTTAACAGCTTCGTATTCCTCCAAGTCTTTCTCCAATGATTTGATTTGCGCCTTGTTCTCTTCGTCCTGCTCCTGAGTGATATCCCGAAGCCGGATGAGAGCTTCACGCAACCGTTCATTATTCCTCTCCATTTGCAGCCATCCCGCGCTTGCTCTCTCTTCCGGCGACATGCCCTGAGAGAACTCGGTATTCTCTTCTCGTAAAATCTCAACCTCAAGTTCCAATTCCTCTGCCTTTTGTTTCAACGCCTCGAGCTCGACCTTGAGAACCTCAGCGGTTTCCTCTGCCATCTCACGGTCCAGGGTCGCGAGTTCCATAATCGAGTCATGTTCGGCTTGGAGTGCTTCGATTTGCTCCAGGCTCTCTTCCGTCTCTTTTAATTGTTTTCGTAAGGCGACATTTTCTTGTACCGTTGCCTGAAACTTGCCTTCGATCTTTTTATTGATACTTTCAAACTTATCGCGCTGTTCCTGAATTCGTTCCATTTCTTTTAACCTGTCGCGGTCCTCGGCCCTCTTTCGCTCCAAAATCTTGAGTTTTGTCTTGAGGTCCTCATTCTCCCTGCTGAGAGCGTTGCTAGCTCCCGTACGCGTCGAGTTAGCAGTCGCTAGGGTTCGAGAGGTTGTTGCGCTGGCGCTGGCTGGCGGTTTTGACGATGCTAAAGTGGTATTGCCCGATGTAAGCTTTTCTAGAGCTTTTGTCCTGTAGCGCACTGGACTGGTCGTCTGCTCTCCGTCACTTCTAAGTGGAGAACTGATACCGGATCTATCCCCCGCCTCATTTCCCGAAGCTGAGTCACCCGAGAGTACTCTACCAGAGGGAGGACGAGTCAGTCGCTGACTGGGCCCTATCGACACCCTTCCGGCTGCAGGTTTTGCCACACCACTAACTGTTCTCGCAGTCATCGTAGAGGATATCGAGGTTTGTCGTCTCGCTCCAGCCGAAGGTAGCGCGGGTGGTCCCATGGATGTCCTTACACCAATCGAGGGACGGGCCTTCGCTCCAGCACCGGGGGGGCGAGCTGTTGACGGCGTGCCGGTTCGGGACGTAGCTGTGCTGGATGACGCGGTAACCAGCTGCTTTGTGGGAGACTTCGTAGGAGACTAGCACACACATGTTAATTCTTGTTACCGATGACGAAGTAGCGAAGCTCAACACACCCTTGCTATACTGGATGGGCGGGATGCTCGCGGCACTGGGCTCGGACTAGGAGCATTCAGGCTCATTCGCTTTCCCAAAGAAGGATCATTGAGAGAGATCGGTCGTCCGGAAGCACTGGGCGCTGCAGTGCTGGTTCTGGAACCTCTTCGGATAGGGGCGGCTGCTTTCGGTACAGGTGCGGGTTGTTGTAATATCGTGACGGTCGGAGGGCGAACAAACATACCCTTACCGGGTGAGCAGTCGAAGTATCTCTCGCCTTGAACAGAGCCATCATTTTTGCCCATGCCATCCTCAAGTTCGACGCCTACCCAATCTCCCACTGCAAATTGGGTCTGGCCGACAAAGCGGACGATAGCATTGCGACCATCGCTAAGCCGGATGTACTGTCCGACTGCTATCTCCGACATGGTATTTTTGTATTATCTGGCATTTGAGCTGTAACGAAGTGGCTAGTACATGGCTAGCTGTCTTGTGAATGAAGCCGAGCAAGGATTGCTTGGTGTGTCTGGAACGGAATATGACGATTGAGATGCTTTGTTCAATGAACGCGTCTAGCCTGTAAATTGTACTGCTTATTCAATTACGCGACTTGCAGAACTCGGTGTAGGTGCCAATGTAAATAAGCACAGTGTGTGGCGTCCAAATTACACCTCGATACGGCGTAGTTCACAAAAGGCTCCGACACCCTATTACAACTTCATCATTGCCAGCTTTGCGACCGAATATCTTCAAAGAATATATTATTCTTGGTCTAATGGTACTGTTTAATTGAAATCTACGAAAATAAATTTGCCTACCTAATAGTCGGATACAGAAATGCATAATCATTATCATGCAGCTTGGGTCCATTAAAACAAACCCCGTTGGCTTGCCCGTTGCACCGCACATCCGCCCGTGTCTACCGTCCAAAGCTGTGTGCATCGCCAGATCTCCTGGGATTGCAGCCTTATGATATTAACAGCAAACTACTACAAGTCTCTAGAAACGGAAGGTATTACAGGGACAGAGCTTGACGGTGCAATAGAATATCAATTCATCCCGAAAGTACATCCGGGCCAAGACACGCAAAAGGGGGAGGGACCTAGAATAATAAGGGAGTACCTATTCATGAGTGCATTCCACTTATTTGGAACGTACGGGCATAATATTTTGAACCTAATGAATGTGCATATCATAATCCATGGAACAAAAAAGAATTGAAGATGGCTTTCTCAGAATATCGAAATGTGAAACCAATGTTTTATGTCACGGACTCAAGTAGTAGAGTTTTGTTTATTATGGAATAGGCGAGACCTTCAACTCTTCTCTTATACAAAAGAGGGAAATATTATGAAACAAATTATTTAACATAGCAAGCGTACGAACTATTGCCAGCCATTATATCAAATATTGATGGGAGCTCAACCTTCATACCAGAGGGCTTTGAGACGAGACCATCCATCCCATAATTGTAGTTAATCACTTAGACAGGCAACACATTTAATCAATTCTGGATCGTATTTTGTAGCCACATATTTGTAGTCTTCGTACCTAGTTTTACTGTCAACGTATGTCCAATACGCGTTGAAAATAGGATTGGCAAGCAAGTAGCACACTTGGAGAGTGAAGGCATAATGCAGATAATTTATATCCGAGCCCTTATTATATTGAGATAGCCTCCATGTACCTGAACATAGAGATATTTATAAACTCCCAATATATCACAGAACTCATCAAGCCAAAGACAGCATGAAATTCTTAAGTGGATAATATTAACCCGTCTTCTTCATAATCTCATCATCATCACTAATTAAGTAACATCACCCTTCCCCCTAGATGGCAGCGAAGAGGCCAGCGACAAGGAGACCCAACCCGGCAGCAAGTCCCGTAGCAGCATTGTTGTCACCGCCATCCGTACCGGTAGGAGAAGCGGGCGCGGTCGTGGTGACCGTAGTAGGCGAGGAGGTCGAAGTGACCGGGTTTCCGGATTGCAAGCCCGTGCTGGTGGTCCCGGGGATAGTGGTGGTGATCACCTGACTGCTGGTGCTGGTGCTGCTTCCTCCGGTGGAGGAGCTGGCGGGGGCGACGGCGCCGTAGTTCCAGCCACAGAGCTCGAAGACTTCGCCGAGGTCTGGATATGGAGTTAGAACTATAGCTTCCGGCTTTATTTGTCGTGTTGTAAATATTCCGGGCCACATTGTTGCAGCGGTACAAAGCAATGTGGTTCAAAAGAGGAAACTTGGTTTCACTCACCATCACCGTCGTCGTTGCTGTTATCGTTTGAGCGATTCGCCTTGAAGCAGGCAGCGCAGTCGGTCGCCTGTTGCTCCGCGTTGTTCGCATTGCAGAGACAGTCCCTCTCGTCCCTGTTGTTATCGGTCCGGTCGCCGCATTCATTCGAGAGACGCGAGATGTCCCTGCAAGCATCTTGGCAGGCTCTCGGGAAGTCGCCCACGTCCACGTCCTGGGCTGCGCCAAGGGCAGCGAAGAAGAGAGCGGCAGTGAGGATCTTGGTCTGCATTTTGCCTTGTCTATGTTTTCTTCTCTTTGGAACTTGTTTCAATGAGTGATGTTGAGATAAGATGAGAACGAGGCCGATGATGTTATCGAAGCTCTGACTATAGATACTAGGAGATCAGCTGTTCTATTTATCGTTGGAAATGCAGCCGTCCGCGAGCGTCACCGACTTCTCTAGTATTGGCATATTAAATTAGATGAAACGCAACACAGCCATTTCCATGACGACGAGCATCGTTGCACAATACCAGAAATGGGTATCTTGGCCTGCATCATTTTAGTCCGACAATCGTATAAGTTCGACTTGGCGACTGGGCTTGGACTTAGAAGACCTTAAAACCCTAAAGTCTTGGTATGTGTTCCGTTCGACCATTTGCTTTCACGTGAGCATGTCTTCTCACCAGGTCAGGTACCCATATCGATAATGCGACCATAGCACCCTTCGAGTTCGTAACTATCAGTCATTGAAAGCCATGTATAACAGCTCCCATCGCAGGTGTTCCGGTTGCGGTGTGTTGAAGTTGCTTGGCGCAATTGCAACACCTCACTTACCTAAGTAATTGATCAAAAGACACTAACCTACTGCATCTTCCCATCCCCAATTACTTCATTCTACCACGTTATGACCGCTTTCACATTTTCTTACGTGGCACGAACCGCCTTGCCATCAAAGTTGGAAATACCGATGATTCGTGAACCTCTCAGAACCGGTGTACCCACAAATAATACTGCGGCCAAGGACTATGCTAGGTACTTCTCGCATAGTAGACTAGGAATCCGACGGTGGGCCATAAGGACCATTTGCGACACAAAAAAAAAAAAATTACCTTGCATTCTATTATACTACCTTTTACACCAACTAACCTACTTAACATACTTATTTTTGATCCTATGGCGTTAAATACTATTAATAGGTTTTAAGATATTATTACTATTTTCTTATTGTGAGTTGGGGGGTACAAAGTGAGGAGTTTTGTGATGTCTGTCGGCGGTCAGCATTACGAAGCCCCTTATGGAGTGCCATGGCCGTTCTTTTTTTGCATTTGGCTACCAGGTCACTTCGAAGGTGCTTATGCGAATTGCAAATGGAGAGATTGCGCTGCAGCTTGTATGTACGCCCAAGGCCAGGCTGGAGTAATAAGTCTACCGCTGCCCAGAGCGCCTCTGCCGCTGCCGCCGCCGCCTGCCTCCCTCTAGCTCGGCCGACAATCCTATCGAGTTGGTTAAGTTAGGGTTAGCTAAAAACCTTATAAAACTCTAAGTAAGATATATATTTTATTGCGTACAAAGCATATATAGCATAGCACAGCACAGCACAGCACAAGCACAGTATATAGTTCTAATAAGGTTAGTACTAAGTAGTACTGGCTAAAGCCTAGAACAATTGCCGGGCACCTTTTTGTAGTGTCCTAGATAAGTACTACTATATTTATTTGTCTTGTACAAAGAAATATAATAAGAAACTAAGACCTGGCAGCGTGTATATGTACAAGTCATTTGGTTAGAATGCAGGGTAATTCTGTTTTTTTTTTTTGTGTCGCAAATGGCCCTTATGGCCCACCACAAATCCACTACGGCGAGACTAAGTAAGTAAATGATCTAAATTCCAAGCCAGTGACGGCAGGCCAAGCCAAATGCCAATGTGACAGAATAAATGAAAAGAAGATGGCTGAGTAAAATATCCATGACGTTCTGCTTGCGTGGCCGCCTCGTCAATGCTACGCTTGGGATGCTCGAGGCTCGAATGTGCGTGTTGTCACTTGACACAGCCACACAACAGCTGCTGAGTGATCTGCGCAACACGAAAGTTCGATGCAGTCAAGTAATTTTTCTAAAAGGTCCATACATGATGCATCGGCGAATATACTCTTCAATCCAAAGCAACTTTCTAAATTGAACTTCATTCCGCGGAATTACTCGAGTTCTAATTCCAGATCTATATACCAAGTTATATCCACATATTAGCCAGCAACCTTTATGAACCCCGTGAACTCCCCCTTATTCAACTGTTCCCCAGTCGCAGGGTTATGACTATTAGGTCCCAGCAATCTCAGGTAATAATACTCGCCCGTCTCGGTACTGTTCTGGTAATTGAAGCCCCACGTCGTGACATTGACGGCGCCGATGAACACGCCCGGTAGCCTCTTGCCGTCGCTATCGACGAGTGCATAGGGTTCGAGTTGGTAGTTGGGATCCGGAAGATTGGGTAAGCCAAATCCGAAGACCGACTCCCCCGGTGTGCCAGCGGCTACGAGCGTCTGCCATTGAAGGCCGCCGAACCCGAGATTGAGCTGTGCTTGAAGCGAGCCGTTGGCGCACCGCATGGGGATTCCCGCCTCGTCGGACGCGGCGTCTAGGGGTATTGTTATCTAGGTTGGGGGTCAGTCATCAGTCAGTCAGTCAATGTGGCATGTCATATGTTGCTATTTATCACTACTGTTGGTGCAAGTACAGGGTAGATAAAGGTCTGATAGGAATGAATGACAAATAAATACGTACAAATCCCCACGAACCGCCTCCCACTGCCGTAGCATATTTCGGCACAAAGCCGCTTCCATCGATATCCTTTTCAGTAAATTCCGCAGTGGCCTTCAAGGGAGACGCGATGCCAGTGCTGTTATCATAGTTGGGAAATGACGAACAGCTGCTCCCGAGGGGTGATATTGTCACGTTTGGGACTGCGGATGCAGAAAGCGCGTATAGAGATACGCAGGTAGCGTAGAGAAGCCAGTTTTTCGCTGCCATGATGACTAGAAACGGCAATGTTCTTACTGGAAAGCTCACTTCCCCTTCCTCACAGGTGATGGGAAAGATAAAATATGGCAGCTTAAGGAGGGGACAGTTTATCTATAGGAGCTCTGCAAATTGACAAGCTTGCATAGCTCAAGAAACGTTCTCTTGGTCGATTCTTCCGGGCCAATTGGAAACGGTGCCGAGTATTCGCGATGCGGCACTTTAGCCGTCTGGTAATATAATCGGCCCTGGGATGTGATAATTCTACATTATATTATGGCACTGTTGGAGACCGAATTGGTACAGCTGGGAAGGGTATAGCAGCATTATTACCTACGTTTTGTACTTGTTTTAACGTAACAAGCAGCAAAGTTGCTTAGATAATCTATGGATAGCACTAAGCTCTGCTGATTTTTAACATTAGACTGAAGATACACCATGGTCTAACTCGCCTTTGGCGTAATTATAAGAAAATCCGCGTGATTAACAATCCATCCATCCAAGAGAAAATATTCAAGAGTCTAATGAGAGTAGGTTTAAAGCCTCTATGCAATAAAACTCCAAGCTTATAAGACCGACTTATAGAACTGAAGCATAAAATTCTACCCTGAAGGATGCTAACCCCCTCTCTCTGTCACGACTCCGACGTATTTCGGTCCCCCGCATAGAACCAGCCTTCCAAGGGATCAGTTATAGTAACAGCGAGGTTTCACAGCTCCCTACCATATCGACATAGTTAAACATAGGAGACTCAAATCTGGTGAGCGACGTTGGGTATAACCCTTGGCACCAAGGGGATATCAGGTCAGTTTACTCTACCTACTTACTCCAGCATTTATGTGGCTATTTTCAAATAGCAACACAGACACTGTGACCAAAAAGGAACCGTATCATGCTCTGAGTCCCTTACCATGTATTACTTCGGATGGTATCACTGGTCCGAACATGTAATATTCCACGGGCGGAGAGGCATACACATAGTGCATCTACAATATGGCTCTGACTACCTGTAAGTGGTATGCTATTAAAATAGACAAATCGGTATAAAACATGAAAGGCATTGCTTGCGATCATAACTCCCAATCACCTCTCAGTGCGGTATTCCACAAAGCTTCAACGGCCCTGGTATAGGTCTCCGGGTGTGACAAGACATGACTGCAATGAGCACTGTCTTCGAAGACAATCTCCTTGACCTTCCAACCTAGCTCGCGAGCCCTAGCCGCATGCGCCTCCACATCTCTCCAAAGCGTCATCTTATCCTCTTTGCTATAGACATACAGAATCCTCGGGCAGCTCTGACCATTAGCAGCTCGCACATACTGGTCATCCAGCAACACGCGACGCATTTCGATCAGCGAGTTCTCCTGTCCAAGCGCGTAACGAGCCCAGATCGGCCCCAACACCATGTGTCCAACGACAGAGCCAAAACGCTGCTGTGAAGGTGGCAGAGATAAGACGAACGAGTTGTGCGTCTGGCGATACGAGCCGCCATCCGGCGCGCTATCAAGAATCATGCCCGCTAAGGGGAGCGGTTCCCCTCTTTCACGACGAAGCGCCAAAAGCAGCTGTGTAGCAGTCAAGCTGCCTCCGCTCGACAATATGTGCAGCATGATCTTCAATCTGCCATCATCCTGCGCCTTGCATTCGTCGAGGAATTTCAGGATATAATCTACAGCCGGCCGCGAATGAGCGCGTTGTCGGGCGTACGAGCTCACTAGGATTCCTGGTGGTGTCTCCACTAGGAGAAGCCGGGCAGCAGCAAACGCCCGATAGAGCGATATGTACCGCGCGATATGACGCCGGCGTGCTCCCGTCCAGCTACATATGACTATTAGCTCGCCCGGGCTCGTGCTCTCCGGCGCGAGGAGGGATATGTGCGGAGATAGACGGGTGAATTCCGAGAACGGATCGGTCGGATCCGAACGAGTTGGTGTCGCGGATTCACTCATTTCGAACACTCTTAACGTTAAGTTAGGTAGTCGAGCTAACGCTTCAGCCCAAGCTGACGACCATCCGTGATGATTTATACCCTTGCTTGAAGTAGATAGGTTCGGGGAACAGTGCATGTATAGGATATTACTGCTAAATCCCCATAGACGTTCACTTTGAATATTCTTACGTTGCATAAGGTTGGTCATGCTATGGTGGGGTTCGAACTGTATACTCAATGCCCCCTGTCGTGCTCATACATAATATTATCGTCCTGCACGCTTCTCCAGGGTAAGATGACCATAAGCACGCTGTACAGCGTATAGGACGGTGGACTGTCTAAGTGGACCGGCCTAGTGGTACATGATGCCCCTAAATGATACCGCTAGGCTACCAACCCTCACGATATCTTCGGAAGACATTATATTGGTGTAACATAAACAGAGAGTATCTCTCTATTCTAATGATTAAGGCCCCTTAAACAGCTTACTGTAAATCCTAGGGGCAACAACATTATACCCGAGTTCTCGTCTAATCCCAGAAGCCCCAAGAGAGTAGTAGTGGAAGTCAACGCTGTCATCACCTTCTTCGTCAGGGCCAAATCAGTATGCACTGATTGTAGTAGGTAGAGAGAACAAAATGAATTCGAACATGAATTGACGCCCTGGAATCACCTACTGGGATTCAAATAACCAATGACCATTTATTACGACTTTCGTCCGCGCTCTAGATAAAATGTTGATTGACAATTGGTAGACACCCGGTTCGCTTCAAGGAAACATATATATCTGTATGATCATTTACTCTCAAGCTGTCCATACTCTACTCATAAGAGCCTCATTTTCTTATCACCATTGCCCGCATCCTCTGGTTCGAAGCACGTGCAATCGAAGTTTTGTTTTCACATGTTGAGTTAAAGAATCGCCAAGCGAATCTAGATCTTATGGGGCGTTCCGATCAGGGCGCCCCTGCCAAGAATGGTCGCTCACCGGCACCTTGGTTATGCATGCTCTCCTCTTGACCTTCGGTTTCTGGAAAAGAGCCGAGAGGCCTATGCCCGCTCACGGCCTAGGCCAGAACGTAAACCCCGGGGAACGTGGTGCTATTGGGCCATTCTGACTGGCTTATCGCCTGAAAACCGGCGAACTTATAAACTATGATATCCAACGAAACGAAGCGTCTGCCAATCTGTCTGCTGATAGGTATGATTTGCATGCAACGAACAAATAAACTAAGCAGAGACCAGGGCTTCTGTTACCGTCGCGGCGCCTCCCGACTCACTTACACACTACATATACAAATATGGCGCGTTGCTCTCAGCTGCTGGTTCGCCCCATTCGTTTCTGGGTTCGATTGCTTCCCAATATTGCGCGTGCCCGACAAATCGCGCAATACGGGTGATAGGTTAAGCGAATTCAGCTGAGTGGCAGCAAAGACACCGGGCATCTGGCTCTCGTTGAACTTCTGCCTAGCCCACACAGAAAAGAACTATCAGATTTCAAAGATGAAGGTCCCGTCGGTTCTTACGTGGGCATTCGCCGTCGGCGGCGCATCGGCAGAGACCATCGGGCAAATCAACGGCAACCGGTTCCTGTCGCCTTATGCGGGGAAGAACGTGACGAACGTGACGGGCGTGGTGACAGCAAAGGGGCCATCGGGAATCTGGCTGCGCTCACTTGAGCCGACGCGCGACGAGCGCGTATCCGACGGGATTTACGTGTTTGGCTCCGCGCTAGCGAAGAACGCGAGCATCGCCACGGGCGACGTCCTCGTGGTCGACGGCCTGGTCTCTGAGTACCGATCAAACGTGGACTACCTGCCCCTGACGGAGATCACGTCGCCCAAGCTCCGGGGTGTCCTCGGGCGCAATCGCACTTTTGCGCCGATCGAGCTGGGTCAGCAGCGGAGCCCACCTACGCGCTTGCATTCTAGCTTGGATGAGGGGGATATTTTTGGTGTTCCCAATAACCAGAGCCTGATCTCTGTCGTGAACCCTATCCTTCGACCGAGAAAGTACGGTCTTGATTTTTGGGAAAGTCTTGTCGGTGAATATGTCACTATTAAGAGCCCCCATGCAGTTAGTAGGCCGAATCAATATGGTGACACCTGGGTTGTTGGAACTTGGGCTACCACTGGCGCCAATGGGCGTTCTGGCTTAACAGTGTCTCCTAAAGGTAACGGATTTCCAACCCCGACAGAAGTCAAGTTCAGAATCTAACGCTCCAGCATAGACGGAAATCCAGAGGCAATTCTCATAACAAGCCCGCTTGACGGTACCAAGAACCGCGACGATGGGAAGCTGGGTGACAAACTCGAGGTATGAAGCCACCGCGATTTCTTTCATGGGCTGCTACACCCCTATGCCTGTGGATTCACATGGCGCTAACACACTGCACTGCAGGATATCACAGGCGTAGTCACCCAAGGGTTCGGATTCTACCAAATCCAGCCCCTAACAAAACTGACAGTCATCTCCTCCTTATCACCAGCAGTCTCGGGCGCAACAAGCCTGAAGAGCGATGGCAACTGCTCCGGAATCACCGTAGCAGGGTACAACATCGAGAACTTCTCGCCCACGGACAAAAAGCACGTAGCAGCCGTGGCATCGCACATAGTGACATACCTCTTGACACCCGATTTAGTCGTCGTGCAAGAGATCCAAGACAACAACGGCGAGACCGACGACGGGACCATCGACTCAGACCTCACTCTCTCGACGCTGGCGGACGCCATCGCGAACCTGACTAGCGGGTCCGTGGCGTACAACTACACGTACATCAGCCCCGTCAACGACGAGAACGGTGGCGCGCCCGGCGGCAACATCCGCAACGCATACCTATACCGTCCAGACGTGCTACAGTTACAAGGGGGCAGCGATGCCGTGATCGGTGACGCGGTGACGGCTAATGAAGTGCTTCCGGGTCCGACACTCAAGTACAACCCCGGTCTTATCGACCCGACCAACGACGCGTGGAAGGACTCGCGGAAACCGCTTGTAGCCGCCTGGGAGTTGGTCAAAACACAACAGAGCGGAAAAGGCAAGGGCAAGGGCAAAGAAGGGAAGGGAAATACGTTGATCACAGTCAACGTACACTTCACATCAAAAGGCGGATCGACGTCCCTACATGGCGACGCACGACCGCCCGTCAACGGCGGGGTGGAGCAGCGCACGGCGCAGGCAAACGCAACAGGTGCGTTTGTAGCGCAGATCCTAGCCCAGGACCCGAGCGCGCGCGTCGTGACTCTAGGAGATTTCAACGAATACGCCTTCGTGGCGCCAGTGCAGACGTTCGCTAAGGTGTCCGGGCTGAGGGACCTAGACGAGGTCGTAGGGATCAAGGCCACGGAGCGGTATTCGTATCTCTACGACGGTAACACACAGGAGCTTGATCACGTCTTCGTCAGTAAGAAGCTGGGCAAGGGTGCCAAGTTTGAGCATGTTCATGTTAATACCTGGCTTGCGTATGATGATATGGTTTCGGATCATGATCCTAGCGTTGCTAAGTTTGATATATGCTAGCTAAGGGGCTGGATGGGCTCAGACGGTTACGGGCGAATATAATGAGAACACAATCGTTGATGAGATAATGTCTCATGTCCGGTCCTCACGAGAGCTTTGATTACGTTGCAAGTTGTGCTCGTATATGAGTAACGCATGAATGAGCTATTATGAAGCTATTCACATGACGACATATCCATGGTAGAGTTCGTCGGTCTCATCTCATTCTCAACATGATACTTTTGGGTTCACAAGTGAAATCAATTGTTATTTCAATCTCGCACTGCGTTACCACTCTCATAACCAGGTTCTTATTTCACAAGTTTGATCAACTTTCATCAGGGTGTCTGTATCCATTACGCCCTTATTACATAGGCTCCGTTCCTATGTCTCGTTCCCCCATTATTTCATCATCGTGATGGAAATAAGAAACATAGTAAAAATAACTTCTTTCCTCTGCAGCAATACATCTCCCAGGACAATCCCCTTCAGAGTAATCATCGCATCCTAGGATCTGGCGTCGCACGGAAACACATGTGAAGCCACCATACTATTAAAATTTCCCCTTCTAGCTTTTCATCACACGTCAAAACCCCTCTTTTACAATCTTAATAAGAACCACGTAAATACAAAAGTACCGTCATGCCCCAACAACACTGCTTGTCTCCTGCAAACCGTCATCCTCCCGCCCCCACAATGCATTCAAGACTCACTAGCTCAGGTTCACCGTAGAAGGATTACTCGCAAATTCACATGACAGACAGATAATATATGCATCTAGAGCCCGAGGTTCGGCTCAGGTGCAGGTTCCGGATTTTTTCAAACCCCAAACCCCAAATCCCACTCCAACTCTGACATAATATAAGATATTAGCAGATCGTAGGATCACAAGACGTCGCAAGCGCAACGGTGGGTATGACAGATCTGGCATGTCGGGTCTGGGGGCGAAGCTACGACTGGAATTGCGACTGCAACTGTAACTGCAACACAAGACGGCACGACGCGAAATATATTATACGAAGCAGAGTCAGAGTATCAATTACACAGGCCGCAGCAGCGGTTGCAGTCAAAGGTACAGAAGGTGATAAAACATGTGCTAAACATGCCAATATATCGTTTGTGGGGTCTATATTGTGTCCCACGCTATCCTACCTCGCCTGCATATGACACGTAATTGTTCGTCTTCTCTTTCTCTCACCCCCTCATCATCGACCAAGCCGATCAAGCCCCAACTCAAACTATGTATGCACCTCGGTATAGTGCGTACGCTACGATACACGCGTAAATCCCTAGCCCACTCTAACCTAGGTAATTGGTAATTACCTCTCTGCCTAGGTATTACCCTGTCGTAGGTAGCCGCAGCTGAGCGCTTACAGCCTCGCATCGATACTACCTACCGTAGTAGCAGCCTCCAATCTAATCATTCAATCCTAGCGATCTGATTGATTAAATTACACGAACGTCCCATTCGCTAAGCGTACCTAGGTAGTCGAACACGCAGAACAAACCACGTGCCTGCGCCTTGCATAACAGATGCCTTGGTAGACAGACGGCTAACCTTACGTTTGCTGTAAAAGCGTTACACGGTCCTGAACAGCGATGGAAACAGCTGAAATGCCACAGTGTTACTATGAAATTGTGTCAAAATACGAGCGGTGAGGAGGATTTCGGTGTGCTAACTAGCGCCGCTCTTCGGACGCTTCTCAACGTTTATTTCATGATGGCGGGCTCGGAGGCCACGATGTTACCTAACCTCGGAGCTCTTTATTGTCGAAGAGGCTAGGAGCCGAGGCTGAAAATTGGGGGAGAGGGCGAGGCGAGGCGAGGCTTTAGGTCTTTTAACGAGCTGCGCCGATGATGCAATGCCTGTCGGCTCCGAATAATGTTCAGACGAAATGAAATGGGGTAGGCACCAAAAGTAATTGAAAGGAGCCCTGTTTAGGAAGTATGAGTTTCATCAGTAAACGGTCCATCTAGGACGAGGTTTTCTTGACACCGCATCGGAAATTGGTTAAGGTAAGAAGGGCCGTATCTCGAGTCCTCGTATAAACCAGCAATCTACTTTAAGAGTTTTCCACTACAGGGTCGGTTATGATCAGTATCAGCTTACACGGTATTAAGTAGGTAGTAGAAGTATATTTTTATACGAGAACATATATCCCAAACTTATTTAGGGGTTTTTATTTTTTATTTTTTCAAGATGGTATCCATAACAGATACTGCCTTGTAGGTAAGAAAAGACTATATTTACAATCTTTGAAGAGCCCGAACACCTTTTCAAGTCAAATGCTCCATAGTTCCGAATTCAATAAAGTACATCTTTTTTGAGCTAGTAATTTGGTCAATCATCTTCTCTAAGCGTGTATAGAAGCGAAAAGAAGCACTCGCCCACTCACTTACCTACCTACCTATATCAGCAACATGGAAGCATGTAGGACTCAGCAGGCGCCGTTAAGGGTCTATAATACAGTTATAATATAGCATATACCTACCTCGGCGCAGTTGGGGATGTTTAATGCAAGGTCCTGAATTAACCAATATAATACCACATCGGATGAAAGCCAAGCGAATCCTACAACGTCGAAAGTGGAAGCAATACGAAGGTTTGTACAGGTAAGCAAGCATACTCGTCTACCATACCCTGATACTTATCAGCAACAATAAGAGAATATCAAGTTCTCTTCAAGGTAGGTGTAAGTCTGCGTATCTAGTATCTAGGTTAGGTACCTTAAGGTATCCCGAAACATTGATCATCGAACTCACTTCAAGGGCGAGAGACAGAGACCGAGGCCGAACTCAAGCCGAATCGCGCCGAAATCAAACTACCTAGGTTGGTTTCACTCACATATTACTACGTACAGAATGTATATAGGTATGTATGTACGGGATCGCGAACACGGAAGGTAATTTTCGACCGATAATATGTAAGGACATAAGATAAGTGAAAAGGCGGGCATGGTAAAGCAACCAAACAGTATGTATGCAACTGCGCAGGGCACTTACATGGATAGTATCGAGCCAGTAAAAAGAACCTTTTTTTTTTGTCTAGTTGTTCTGTTTGCTCGTTCGTTCGTTCGTTTCGTTACATATGCGTTGGTAGGTATGCATATCTGCAAGTTCCTCCACACCGCGGTGAACATTACGGTGAGGCAATTGGTCGCTTACCCTCAGTCAGTCAGCCTGTCTGTCCGTCTGTCTGATCAGTGATTAGTGATGTAGCATGGCATTATACATCAAGGCATGTATGTACTCTAGTTCCGGGGTTGATCATGATTAGCAATAAGTAAGCCCCCTCCGTGAAGCGGCATAATACATGTCTGATAAGCTGTAGCTTTACGAAAAGGTAAGTAGGAAATGTACTGCTGTACGTTGTGTTGTTGATATGCAGGTTGCATACAGGAAAACACACCATCTATCCGTCCATCCATCCATCCATCCATCCATCTTGGGATGTGGGATTGTGGCACACACAAGGGCGTAATGTGGCGGTAAGAGAAAATGGAAACCTGGGGGTCAGCAAGTGGACACACCGGAGGCTACCACATGTCTAACTAACTTTATGTATTTCCCCACGTAGTATTCAGGTACAGGACTATGAGCAGACCACCGAGATATACTACTTAGCCAGTGTGACATGTTCTCATCATCATCGTCATCATCATCAGCTTCAATCTCCGCCCGCGCCGTGAATAGGTATTCCCAGTATTAGCGCATACATACATATTTCGTCACACACGGTTGGTAGGCAGATCGAAGAGGAGAGACATCGAGTCCACTGGTGTGTCCAAAATTATTACTCTTTGGCTCGGATTCATTGGGCATGAGGCTATTTCTAAGAAGACCTATTCACTCTGTACTGCTGGGCAAAGCAGGGTGACGAGCTGACCAGTGGGGTGCTGACCCTAGAATATACTTACTCAGGACTTGAAGGTTTCAGAATTACTATAAGATATGTATGTATAATAAATCGTGACAAGAAACGTTCCGTCTTGGCACGGCAACATTCCGTAAGTGTTGGTCTTCGTATTGGCCTTGGGGGGTTGGTACAAGTACGCAGTTTTGGTGAAATACATACCTATATTAGATTCATTATATACTTTAGGCATATTCAGAAGTGCAACAGCACATACCTGTGTCTAAAAAGTCGCAAACGGTTCATACATCAGAAATCCTTCGTCTCAGCCGTCAGCCGAGACAAGTGCCTATCACCATGCAAGGTACCGCCACTACCCTAGACTAAACAGGTATACTGTATGTATGGATCTGCCCGGTCAGTATGTATGAATGTGTGTGTATTGTATGTGTTGTATGTGTGTGTGTGTGTGTGTGTGTGTGCACAGCTGTGTTAAGGAGTCGCGTAATTCGTGTAGGTAATTTGCAATTCGTTGTGGTGGTGTTGATGGTGTGTGTGTGTGTGCGTCTCAGCTGCGCGATCGGACATCCTTTCTAAACACACTTACATGTCTAATAGAATGAAAAATGTGGCCGTTGGCTCTAACTTTGTGGTTCACACCTCTCAGCTCACTCAATACGTCTATGGATCTACTTATGTATTCCGTCCATCCCTGCCTTGTCACATCGTTGAATGAAACGCTTCACTATTGACAAACTCAGTCTCTCCCTTCTCATCTCTGTGTTGATACTTTCTCATAGTGTCTGGCTAGTAAGTGTCGAAAAAGGGCGCAATCCAAGCACGCCACCTACGCATGTCGCATGTATGTGGTACAGCCTACGCGAGGCCGCACTACTCACTCACTCACTCACTATTCACACACTTGCTCACTTCACCACTCACTACTCTTCGCTTCGTTACTACCCACCTACCCTTGCCTTGCTCACGCGCTCACACCATTCCTTCACCACCTTGCTCAAACACATGCTCACACCCTTTCCTCACTCCTTCCTTACCTCGAAACTCGGCCGAATGAGGCGTTAGCGGACAGCAAGGCGCGTTTAATAATCCCTGCCTATATTCTAAGCCTATATACCTCACCTCCCTTGACATCTACGCCACGAGGCTGTTTGTTGTCCGTGCCTCGGATAGCGGGCGGATAAGCGTTACGAGGTAGAACGACATGCATACATACTTATCGTTCTCGCATTTCTTACCAATGGCGACAAAGTAGGTAGGGATATCAAATACACACACACATACAGATCTGTACCTACCTACCAGAGCAAAACAAATACCCAAGTAAACAAACGTGAGATATACATAGGTATCACAGGTTCTAAATATGGAACATTAGAAAAAGCAAGGGCGAACGAATCCTTACTTACCATCCCAGAGCTATACCGGTACCTCCTACGCACTAAGACCAATAAGAGCAGAGCGCTAGAGTTAAACAACCTAAGGTAACTTGACCTAACCACTTATGTATATAATTACCCTATCAGCAGTAGTTCCGGCGGACTTTGGGATCCAAGTCCTTGGGTCCCTCGAGCGGCTAAGTTCCGGAGCCAGCCAGCTGCATCTGTACATAGTACGTTGCAACAAAACTAAGGCTAGAGAGAGAGATGGATTCCTAAATTTCCCGAATATACACACCTACACATGGGAAGGTATGCATACGCATTTCTGCCGGCGACTCCGGACAACATTCCTACATACCCTACATTTATATCTGCATCAACAAAAGGACCCACGCACAACGCACGGGATGGGTATAACCAAGTAACTGCCTTGTTTGTTTCTGAGAGAAAATTCCATAATAGAAACTATGTAGGCGTGTAGTTTATGAAAGCCATGAGGCAAATAGAAGTGAGGCAAAATCAAGGGTATCACATCTTGTTCAGAGACAGGTCACAAGAACTCAAGAATAAAGAATGCAAGAATAAATAAAAGTCTTTGATTGAAACCGCCTTGCCCATAATGCGCCGGTTCCGCGTTATCTGTCGCGTTCTCTGGTTCTGTAACTCTGTAATTTATGCCCCATCTTATCCCATCTTCTCTTCTGTGTCTTTCTTTCTCTCCTTAATTTCAAATGTTTTGTTCTGTCCTGGTATTCTCTAGTCCTTTGTATGCATGCAGACGTTGTCTGTCAACTATCCGGTCCAGTCCGGCAAAACAAAAGACCACCGTAAGTAGTTTTGACCGAAGGTATACGTCAAGAGAAAAGACAGTTATGCTACTAGAGATGTCTCTCCGGATAAAAAGAGAAGAGGCGAATGCTTTGCTTGCTCCTTTAACGCCGATGAAAATGATAAGAATTGTTCGGGTATTTTGCAAGACAAGAGAGAAAGAGAGAAGAATTGCCAAAAAAAAAAAAAAAACGCTCATGTGCTCCGAAAAGGACCAAAAACAATGAGTTTGGCGGGCAGGAAACCAAAAATTGGAAAAACCCCCCAACGTGCCTTTTGAGTACGCCCAATAATATGCTGTCCAGTCCCGGTAGGTTGTTGAAGATATGGGGTTGGTGTGGGTGTTGTACGGATGTGCACCACGATTAAAAGAAGTAATATGCTGATTCCAATATGCCATCGTATGCGGGTATTAAAGGTTTGAATAAGTGATAAGAGACTCGTGAGAATTGTGAATTGTCGTCAAGCGCCGTAGATATTAAAAGTGGCTGGCAATGAATTGATGAATCATAAGGGGTGATTGCAGAAACAGAAGCTGTAAACTGCTTGGACGGACGGAAGATGGGGACGATGTAGCATCAGATGCACATGGACACATCATCGTCCATCATCTCGTTGTGGGCATCGTTCAGATAGACAAGTTGGGCCCAAACTCTCCAATGCAGCAATCCTAGATGCGCCAGCCGGGTTGCCATGTCCTCAACACCGCCCTCTTCCCGAGTCCCGTGGTTTAGCGAGCCATCGCGGCCGTGCTCTCTTGGTGAGTCGTGATGTGAGCTCTCCCGCGGACCATCCCAGGTACGCGTCGGACCCTGCACACGACCGCCGGTCGCCACAGAAAACAGGCTAACACCGGTCAGACCCTTGAGATCCTTGAAACGTACTTGCAGCGCTGCACGCAAGCGGTGGCGGAATGCCTGCTCCACCTCCAGGAAGAGCGGTGAATATGTCGGTGAACCAGCTTCGCCCAGATCGCTGTCCAGCTTCTTCTCGAATTTCGCAAGCATGTCGGCGGGCGCCTTGGTGAAGCGGAAAATCTGGAGTGCGAGAGAATCCGCAATGGCCTTCCACCGCAACGTACTACGCGAACCTGTCGAGGTCTGCACCAGGGCCAGCAGCGAATCATGGAGTTCCTGTGATTGCGTCTTTGAATCTTCCGGCGACTTAGCTGTCAGATAGCTTGGAAGAATCAGAGAGGATCGAGGCGAGGAGTTTGCTGAGCCGGCTGCGCTGAATACCATGCTCGAAGGTCGCGAGGTAGCTCCGTTGAAGTTCAATTCACTGCCCTCCTCTTCCGGCGTCACGCTGAGATATCCGGAGGCGTCTGAGAGTGGTGTAGCCAGGTAAGGCGACGGAACCGCACTCGCGACCTCGCAATATCTCATACTCTTCTCCAAGCTCTCATACGTCTCGTAAAGTCGCATACATACTTCCAGATTGATCGCATCTAGCATATCGCTTCGGAGTTTGGCGATCCGCTCTTCGTCAAAGAGGAAGGTATTGGGTAAAGTCGGCTTGTGTTGAGAATTTGACGGCATTATCATGTTGACAAGTTCTTCAAAGAATCCTGCCATCTCACCGTACGCCTGCAGCGACGCCAGATCTCCCACCGAGGTGAGCTGAGAAAACCATGCCTGCGCAGGCCGAGGATCGAGCTTCCCATCTAGTATCTTCCTTAAAAAGAACCGCTGTTCGAAGTGCACCGTGTCTTCAATCAGGATTGGCCGTAAACACCGAATCTGATGATTTGCTACGTCCAGCTTCATGGCCTCCAACACGCTCAATAGATTGCGAAGACCCTGCACAAGCTCTCCCATGTTATTCGTCCGATTGCCGTTGGTTAACTGACTGTACATCTGGTCAACCCATTCATCTCTCATAGGGGCGCAATGGGACTTGAGAACACCGGACAACCACGACGCCAACTTCTCTAGATCCGCCATGCCCTTGCTAAACTGCTGCATGATTAGGTCTACGTTAAGGCCCTCATCTAGACAGAGTCGATCTTTCGACGGTACGAGCGTCTGTATTATCTCCTTAACCGACTTCAACAGCATCGGTAGACACCAGTCCTCGCCATGTCCATACCGTAAAATGAACCCTTCGCGGTCGCTGATGAACTGCTGCAACTGATCACGTAGAGAATCCCAGAATTGATCGGCCTTTTGTTGTTTTCTCCTGCCCTTCTCGCCGTCTAGGTTAGGTCGGAAATGAAGCTCTGGGTCAAAATTTATGTCGTGCCGAAGCTTGGGGTTATGTATGATTTTGGCGACATCCAATTCGCTCAGGGTCGCCTTGGTTACTGGTGGTTCTAAAGGACGGGCTGCAGGTTCCGGCGAGTTCCGTGTCGAGGTGTTGAATGGGTTTCGGTTGAGCCCGTTATTAGGAGGTGTGCTGCGTGGACCGGCTTTCCTAAATTGATCTTCTCCCTCGGTCTGCGGCTTGTCTGTTTGCTTCGTCGGCTTCTGTATCTGATCATCACGTGGGTTGGAGATGGCTTCCGACATTCGCCTAGGGGGCTTATTGCCGATCCCCCGACTCTCAATCCCGCTTCCTTGGTCGCCCATCTTGACACCTAAGCTCCCTGTCTAACAGCTAAAGACTTTTGGGTGTTTAGGAAGAGAGACCGAACAATCCCAGGCCTGCTGTCAACCGGAAAAGAAGGTGATTAAATTGGAGAGCAGAAAGTTAGGTGTAGACTGTGGGTTTGCGATGTAGACTCCAGATATGCGGTTAACTGGGAGACCTGTCATTCAAGTCAGCCCGGGGTCTTAAGTCCTCATGGAACGCAAACAGGAATATGTTGTTAGACAAAAGGTCTCGTGAGGGCGGGTTGTTGCATTCCCTGTGCGAGCATTGTTGCCTCACTTTATGAGGCAGTAACGGCACACACCCCCTTTGTGCCCATTGTTGCCCATGGTGCCCATGCCAATGTGCCGGGGCAGTCAGGTAGTAGGAAGCAGGTAGGGAGGCATGAAGGATTGGGTGTTGGGTATGCAGTTGTGACTTACTTGTTTGGCCCTGATTGAGTGGATTCAGAACAGCTTCTGCAGGTCGAGCTGGCAACCTGACAGCTCAGAATAAGATGGTCGTTTGCAGAAGGAACGAATTCGTCCTTGTCTACCCGACTTCCCCCTTCTTTAAAAGAGTGCAACTAAGTGGGGATATTGCCAACAAAGAGCGTGCCTGGTTCCTCACGATTGCGAAGGAGGGACAATAAACCACTATTCAAGAGGGAGTGAGGGCAAAAGGAGGTCAAAATAAATAGGCAAGACTAATGAAGGGAAGGGGGGAGACAACGGGGGGGTGGAAGAGGGCGGGAACGCAATATATTAAATATCCCAACAAAAGGTGAGAAGAGAGTACAGTGGTTTTCATATGAAATGCTCATAAGTCACAGGTGAGCCACTATATTATTATTATTAGTATAGCATAAAATGAGTGATGGGCAGCCGGGGAGGCGGATTTTATCTATCATCCATGCCTACCATGCCGTGCCTGGCAATAGGTACTTACTCACCCATGCTCGCCATCCCATACCTGTTCAAGGTAGAGAAGTACATTCGTAGGTGCAAAAAAAGGTAAATGCATTTTCATGCCACACAGGCTACTAGCCAACACGCAAGGTAGTACCGTAGCGTGGGCATGCATGTACATACATAGTATATCAAGGGGGGGAAATTGAATTGCTCCAAGAAAGGGAAAAATACTTTTGAATCGACATATTAACGGGCGAAGCGCTAGCGTAATCCACTTGTATGTACAGATGCATCCACTTGCCATTTTAGTACAGTCGATTAACCTTGTCGAGGTTGCAAGTGCCTGGAAAAGGACCTGGCGTGGACTGCCAGCTACAGTACCCTAACGACGAGACAGGAATGGCTACTGGGTACCTAATAAGACTGGGGGCTTTGGCACGGGGGAGGAGTCCGGCATTGAGGATTCCATGCTGGAACGCTGGAAACGCTGGAACGCTCGCTTCCTTAGTCATCTGGTGTAGGGACCCTCTTTTCGTCACTTTTTGGCTTTCCCTGCGAGTCAGATAAAAAGAAAGGCATTTCCATACCTACTTATGTACTTACATAGTAGATAGGTATGTAAGTCTGTGTGCTAGGCATGTTCGAAATATATTCATCTGGCGCTTTGCACTCTCACTAAACCGTAGGCTAGTAGGATCACAAGGGCACCTCAGACAGACCTACATACTTGCGCACACCCGATCCCTCACAGATCCTGAGACGCGATGAGGGGGGCCTCCTGCTGATGAATCGTCGCCATCAGCATATGCCTACATATTCTAAGTAAGTTGTCAAGGCGATTTGTCGGGTTCAGTTGTCCTGGTTGGATTGCCACCGCCGACTATCCTTCTCCTTCGAAAAAGAAGGGGGCCCGGCGAGACCCAGTGAATACTTACAGCAATTGGACTAGTGCCATCTCTCTGTCCATCGATAAACGACTCCGAACGCCTAAACAGGGATGACGAGAGTGGACACTTTATGCTGTATGTATGTATGCGCATCCGTAGATACGTTTGAGTTGTCAAAAAGATGCGGCCGGTAGGAGGGTTGGAGACGCGAAGGCGGAAAGGCGGTCAAGGAACAGCAAAATAAATCATATGAAGGTCGTACGTGTGTGTGTGTGTGTGTGTTGTATGTACTGTATGCTGCACCACCTAGATACCATCAAGCTCTTGATCAAAGTGGAGGACGAGACCAGGTGCTTATAAAAATGCTACTGTACATGAGTATAAGCATGTAAGTATATATAAACCTATAGCAGATCATTGTGATCATTCTTTCGACCTTTCTGTCAGGTGTTGTTACCCTCAAGTGAGATCGGCATAGGCACTTTTAGCATTGGTGCAGGAGCTAAGATAGGCGGGCAGGGGTTCTCGATCCGCGATTACAGAGGAGGGTACGGGTATTTGTATGTACACGTATCCCATCCACCCACCCATCCATCCATCCATTCATCAATCCCTCCATCCAGGGTCCAAGGGAGAGGAGAAAAAAAAAAAAAGAGAAGAAGCGAAACTATTGTTGCAACGGCTCCGTGTGCTTTGTGTACCTCCTGCGCATCATATATTCATGTATCTGCACATATACGGTGTACATACAACATTACATACATGCATGTTACAACTAACCGCGAAAGAGAGTGCTGTACTCACGTTCTTTTTCCTGCAGTCTGAGCTGCCCAGGAGCCACTTCACTTTTGTAGCAAGAGCCGGATAGAAAATACTCTGACCGTGCATTAAAGTTATCTCGGATTCTCTCAAGTATACTCCGGTTTCCGCAATGCACTACATATGTAACAACACTGGGGCTGAGGTATGTTCACGTGAACACAAAGCAATGTCCTGAGCGTCAAAAGATGGCGAGACCCATATCTAGGTTTGGTGCTCAGTTCGACAAATTACTTGCAGCAAAAAGCACCCCTCCTATATCCACCTGCATATCTAGAAGTAGGTAGGTAGGTATGTAGATATGCATCTACTAATACCCAGTCTAATACTGCTTCGCTCAACACAACGTTAGGCGCCTATATCGATGGAGTAGTTGCGAAGAAGATACGTTGGCGGTGGTGAGCAACTTACCCTGCACCACCACCAAGTATGTAAGGTAGGCAATTTGCATCTGACTGGTCCAAACCCGCGTGCCCTTCCTCCTCCGATGACGGTCCCTTTATTAATAGACACAGGCTAAGACCACTCTAATCTTCTTACACGTAGAACTCCCTCGGCCGCCGACAGAATGCCCGAGCAGCATCGCACCCAAAGTGAGAGGCTTACATTAGAGAGACCGGTGGTGGGTGTGAAAAGTCCTGCCTGAGAAGGCGGTATGCAGACTCACACAAGCAATGATTAATCAAGGCCGAAAAAGCATTGTATTGTATTTCCGTCTCATCACATGCAGTTACATAGCGGCGCATCGGTCTTAAGGAGGGGGAGGGGGTTGCAAGCGTAGAGGTGAGAATTATTGCCTTTGATGTTACACGCCTACTGGAGCTCGTAATCTTCACCAAGTTCTTTTTCTGACAACGAAGTCTAGATGCAGCCGAGCGTAGGATTATACAGGTCGTTTACTCTTACTTATTGGGCACCCAACTTCCCCTACTTGTACTATGTATGCTACCAACATACTGCAGGGAATATCTGTGTGTCAGCGACGTCAACTGGTTTTGGTGATTGCCAGGTAGGGCTTATTTGGAGTTATTATGTGGCGTCTGATAGAAAGGGATTCTCTACGTACGTAGTACACACATCTGTACCTCAACAGTAGGTTCTAACAGCACTCTTCAGACATTCATATATGTACACGCCCCGATCCCATCAAGCCATACGTCGACCACCAAAAGGCGAAGTTTGTCTCGTAAACGGCGGAGTAAGGGGCGGACATGTTCCTCGGCCACCGATTTCCCTTCAAGGCACGCACTCGATAGGTGCCCCCTTTTTGTTTCGCTGAGGCGAAGTTAGGTCCCTCGTAATAAGGGTTAAGCAAATGATCGTCTGAGTGGTGTCCCAGCACGGAATTCAGTGACTTTGCTCTAGGTACTGTAGTGGTAATACATAGGGCTGTCGACAAATAGTGCCTAACCTAGGCAGGTACTTCACCCAGTATACTATGTACATAGGTGAGTAGCATCCCAACCCGTGATTAGTGTGCATAATAGAAGTACCCTAGGTGGTTTTATTACATTTTCTGTTACATTATTACTGGGAGCAGGTAACGATGGTCTACGAACCAGTCCCATAATATTGACCCTTTCTGGACCCTGCATACGCTATCGTCTCAAGTACAGAAGTTATTGTCCTATCCCCACTGTAACCTCGTGGTGACCGCTTCTCCTTGGAGTATACCGAGTCATGCGCTACCGCTACTGCACTACAATGCTACGCAACTGGACTCGTGGAAATGGGAGTATTAATTATTGTTTGTGCAGTAAGACTCAGTAGGTAAGTACCTAGGTACTGCTAATAGTACTAGGAACAAGCGCCGAGAATTCAAAAGAATTTCTTTTCGTTAGTAGGATTATTGATAGCTCGCAATAATTGATTGATTATTGTAACTCTACATGCTCCTCCCTCTCAGGCCTCTCATAGGGTAAGATATAAGAGTGTGCGCATTGAAAAGAAAAAGGTAAAGTACTATGTATTACAGTGGCAAAGAGCCACATGGCGATTGGGTGGTTCAGCTCTCCCAACCTAGACTGGCATGTGTCGTGACCCGAGAACATTCTCTATCTGGTTTTGATTGTCAGGGGTCATTCTGGCAAAGCGCAAAGTCTAGGCAAACCTTGGCAGCTGCGCACTTAGTACAAAGGCTAAGGCTACTATCAACATCGCCTATCTTATAACTAGCCTCATCGGAATCTTGGAATCTAATAGGTAGATTAAAGCTGTACATAAAGGAGCAAATACTCCCATAACCTACTTGCCATCTGGTCAGCTGTATGCCGGTAATGAATTTCCAGCCGCCTCACCTTATGCCGGCATCCTGTCCGAACAAGACTAAGCATGTACATCTGTACTGTAGGTATCTAACCCGGCCATCTCGGAAGGCTGACAACTACCTATTACGCTATACTAGTATATGCGTTTATGCGGCGAGGTTGCTCATCTTAAATGAGCATGGTAGGTACAGCAACAATCATCCAAGTGTAACGTGTGATAATAAGGGTCCGACTATGGTATATGCGGTTACCCGTGTATATATCTATCAAATGACACTTCAGCAAAGAGAAACGATCCTTCCGGTAAGTCAGTTATATGGAGCGAAGTGCCAGAGGGATCAATCCGCTACTATCGTTATTTCAAATGCTCTACTATGAGGATGATGATGCGTATTATGCTAGCAGTTGTGAGGATACTAGTAATCAGAGCACATGATAATCCTTTCCGAGCAGCACAAACATTCCAGCCACAGTAACGCCTCACTGCGATTTCTGCGTTACTTTTATCTTGTTTCTGCGCCGTCCCTCGAGATGAGATAAGCGTCGTCATATAGCGTTCTCTCCCATAGCATCATACATACATAATGATGCAGGTTTTCTAGTCCAATCCTTCCATTCGCCTCTCATCAGCCACATCGTCGTGCCGTACCGCACCAACAACACATGGGCGCCGCGGCGTTAAAGCTCGAGTGCTATTTTTACCCGTGGCTACTGTACCAGATTCGATAGTAGTACACATATTGACGTGCTTCCAAATACCTACAGGCTACTCGGCTTACGTTCTATAGCTGTTAGAAGACGACATGTAGGATACAGCAGTATGGATGATCCTTAGGCAGCGACTAAGTAGGTAACTCTCGATGCTTGCGGCGCTAATAATAGGTAATCAATCCGTTAACATCTTGTCATATACCTACATGGTACTGTTGTTGGCAAGTCTGCGCCGATTCTGGGGCCGTCAATGGACATCCGGCCGGCTATTCGAGCACCACGAAATGAAATGCATCATGCAAACACCAAACGCCGGCGCGGCCGCGGGTCCCTGCCTCCCCGCCTCCCTTCTTTCGTACGACTTCCCCTTATGTGCGCTTACATGTCCGAGTCTTCTGTTCGTTTTGGCCTGTTGACCTTGAATCTTCTTGTTCATAGTAAGTGTTTGGTACTCGACCAACGATACGACGCTCTGAAACCCTGGTCAGTTGTTTATTTTTAAGACGTTCTTGATAGACATGATCACACACACACACTGGGCTCGAAAGGTTCATTCCCACGTTCCAAGGTAGCATGCTGTAAAAAAGAATGTCGTAATATCTTAGCCAACGGCTTGAGAGCGCTACCCTCCCCTGCGTTGTTACAGCCCTGCCCCGTTCCTGTTCCTATTCCTCTTCCTGTTCCTGTAAACAAAGACGAAACCACGGAGTCCCTGTCAGAAAAAGCCCCGGCTGAAAATAGCAGAGTGCTCTAATTCGCCGCCTAACCTTTAGCTACCCTTTCAGCTTTCCATTCTCCATATTAGCTCTTTTCGGCTGCCCGGCCTAGCTAGCATCGGGCGGCTAACTCCAACGACCTGAGACTTTGTTATGGTTGTTTCTTGCTCCCCGTTGGGAAGTAATTACTACCTACTCACAGAACGCTTGTCGAACGCTTCGTCAATGCACTTGTCGCATCGCATCATGAGCTGTCAACCAATACCTACCAAGAAACCTAGGGAAAGCTATTCAAATATGAAGAAGAGACATGGACCCAAAAATGAAGCTCCTGACTGCCAAGACACTACTCCTGCATCACACATTATCGGTACGTCCTATACTTACCTCCTAGCTGTACTTAACACAACTGGGGATAGATATTCGAGACTTTTTCTTTCTGCCTTGCATCGTCTATGGGTTCGTACCCACTTCACCGACCGACTGCAGGCCATGACGGCGGCCGCGTAGGATGACTGGGCTCCAGGCAGGCAAGCTGGGTTTTGGCCTCATTTTAAAGTAATAATTGGCCTCGCACCGACTAATACCATACCATGCCATACCATACATCTCCCAAGGGGGTGGAGTGACTGAGACTTTGCTCTGTGCTCGGCTTTACTACAACACCGAACCGAAACGACATTTTTCATTCTACCCCTTCGGAACAGGCGATGGACGAGTGGACAGGTAGGTAACCCCTTCTTTCGGTCATTCGGCCGTTAAAGTGGAATGAAGGGATTCAAAATCGTTAAATTTATTACTTGTGCGTGCCTACCTACATGACACGAGACCACCATATCCTGTTTCGAAGGAACCCGCCCGCCACATGCCTCTATAACTGCAGACAAGTTCAAGGTAAGGAGGATAGGAGGATGGGAGGCGAGACAAGACAAGGCGAGGTTGATCGGATAGCCACTGAAACCATCACGGGATCAGAAATATTTCTTTCTGTACGGCATAGTTTCTGGGGAAAATTATTTTTTTAAAAAAAAATTAAAAAATTTACTGTTACATTACATTAGTTGCATATAGCGCCACGAGGTTTTGAGCGCTTACCTTCTATTCATTATTAAGCATGAGGCGAAACAAATCGGAGATTTCTTTCTTCCCAAGTAGTATTTCCTCAGCCGCAAGGAAGAGAGGTGGTCATCTGTGTTGTTTCATCATCATCTTTCATCGTGATACCTTGTAACCCACCTACCTAGGTACCCTTCTAGAAGTTCGATTGCCGGGATGTTCTCTCGTCGTAGTCTTGGCAACGCACTTCGCGTAACCGAGCCCTGCGGATCGCCGTTGTAGTCACCTTCAATCCAGTGTCTACCTACCTACGGGTAATGCATTGAATGCATGGCATGGTATGTAAAAGAGTTAGTTAGTGTGACGTCGTTTCAGGCTTACTGAGCAAGACGCGGATGAAACCACGCAGGAGAATTGGTAGTAGAAAAACATTGTCTGTCCACCGCTGCTTATTTCATGTTCATTCCATTCCTTTTCTAGAACTTTTTGCACGTTAGAAATACCTACCTAAGATTCGGTAGGTATGCATGGTAGGAATTTCGACTGGTACCATACCAATACCGATATCTACCACGCTGAACTTTTACACACCGCTTTGACCGTTTGGTTCCGGTTCAGTCCGGATCATTCGTCATGGTGCAGAACAGGCACAACGCATGAATGTAATAAAAATACCTTCCTCAAGATGACTGCAGATGAGAAATGGTGAGCAAACAAGCACCGGCAATGCAACTCAATTCGGCCCAGTTATCGGCCAAATTATCGACCAAGACAAGCCAAGTAAAATTGTTAATTATTACTAAAGACTCTCCGTTCATTACCTACCTACCTACCTCACGTTAGGTATGTAGTTGTACATACGTTGATCTCGAAATGGAAAACCATAGGTAGTAGGTAAGTGTCTTCTCGAACCGTGCGACCCAGGTATTCGCATAGAAAATCATGCATGGATGCATGCATACATACTTGTTGATCTTCATCATCTTTTTTCCTCTCCTGGGTTCTAAACCGTAGACTGGAAGGTCTCTCAGGTCTGAGCGTTCTTCGAGAACAACGGATGGTGCCTACGATACGACACGACACGACACGACACGACACACAACACCCCCGTGCTTACTTATCCTGTCCGTGTCCCTCGAGTTTGGCATGTGCAACTCGGGATATTTACCCATATGTAGGTAGGTAGGTAGGTAGGTAGGTAGGTAGATACAGAGAACCTGTATGCTCTGCTCGCTACCTATATGTTTCTATTAACCGTCCACTTATAACACCACCTACTTAGTATAGAGGACTTTCATCGCAAAACATAGTTAACTTCGATCGGTCTCTTGTAGGATCGCGCAGTTATGGGTAAGTAAGTAAGCAGGCAGGTAGGTAGGTGGATATAGAGGAGGAATCTTGCTACCGAGGCGGAGGAGCGCCGGACAAGTTTATTTCCTAACACAAAATCATTGTCGGTAAGGCTGTCGTCATTGTTATTATTGACTGCTTCCTTCGACCATTTCTTTAATACGAACATACTGCTGTACTAGACTACATGCATCTACTTGTCGTCTAGCTACATGAGGGATCCTAGGTCATATCATATCATGTCATATCATGGCACTTTCTTTTGTAAATCTAAGCGTCATCATTCGTGTATCACCCAAATAACCCAAAAAGGAAAACCGAGAGAAGGGAGAAAAAGAACTGGGGAAGAAAGCTTCGTCTTTAAAAAAAGAAAATCCTTCGTCTGAGGGAATGACTCAGAAATGTTGAAGACCTATAATGGCTGCTCCTTGTTGTCGGCTGCGTGCGATTTGCGTGGATGCATGTAACGTGATTAGCAAACTATTCCATGCCGGCGCAAATCACCAGATCGCCATCCGGACAAACAGCACCTGATCACGAGGACCTATGGTGAAGCTGTCAGTGCAGGACGCAGGTAGGTACCTAGCTACTGAAATGGCCAAACTCATCTCATTACGTGTTTCCGCTAATCCCACAATAATATATCCTGCCTGCCAGCACCTGACCGCACAAGTGCATGATGTTGTATGTAGGCATGTAGGAAGGGACACGCAACGGGCCACAGAAAAGCAATGACACAAAGTGATAAATCGGCACAAAGTTCTTTCCCGTCATATCGAGAAACGCGTTACAGAGCAGCCAAGGCCGGAATTACCAACGTGCCGCCACGTGTTTTTGGACGGGAACGCCCCCTTTTCAGCCTAAGATTGATCGCCCGGGTATCACCCCAGATTTCTCCATTTTCACCCCGAAAGCCAGGGCCGGCTTTCTTCGGCTTTCCTTCAGGCATAAATCATCTGAAGCTGTGAACCAGACATGCCGCCCAAGCCCAAGCCCAAACGGCGAAGACATGTTGTCACACACCAGGCAACACCGGTACAACGGCCATCCGGGAGGGAAGAAAAAGGTTACAAAATGACCCGTGACAAGCTGGCACAAAACCCAAGCCGGGCTAATATTCTCCTGTCTGTTCGCGCGAGGCTTGAGTCATCGCATCTCCATATACTAAGGCGAAGTGTGAATGGCTGCTTGCCGGGCAACTGCAGTAAAAGCGGCTTTACTACACACGTCCCGGGGAAGTGTAGGCAGCCATAGTACGAGGAATGGGTAATCGATATGCGTGTGTATGTAGGAGTCGAAGAGTAGGAACGTTGTGCCGTCGGTCATTAACATCCGTTTGCTTGTGCTATCCCTTGTGCTAGCTCTTCCCAGGAACGAATTTTGTCTCAACCAAAGATAACCCTGGCCCTGGAAAAAAAGAACTCCAATAACCTGCTCCCGCTTTCCCGCTATTATTTTGTTGAAATCATGTCCGCAAGGGTAAGGCCACGAATTAGGTGCCGATAACAAGTGAGACCTAGTGTATCAACCCATTGTGTTAGTTCTTTCCAACGCTCGGCAAGATAGCTGGCTTTGTGCTCGCCTGCTGGGTATAGAAGATCCACCAGACACGCCTGACGAAAACGTACCGCCATGAACACACAGCATAAACTTATGTAGGGACTCAATCGCTCGCCTATCCGCGCAGCTTTCCAGAATATGCCCATTAACCTGTACTCCCAGGAGTTAGCCTCGTTTCTTTTTCCTTTCTGCCCAACTGCGCGCCCGACGCCGTCGGGATTCAAAGCCGCGGTGTTCGAGAGGACTGCGCCTCTTCTCCCATTGTCCTATTCTCATGTGAAAACGCACCCTTGCTTGTTGCGGTCTAATATCGTCGGGAACAGGCTATGTATGTAGGCGCTCGTGCAGATAAGGAGGAGGATGACGAGCAAGAGGCTCTGGAAGTTGAATAGCGCAGACTAAGGCAAGGGTCAGCAAAGAAGCAAGGCAGGCACGAGGGATGTCTGGAAACGTGTGGCCGTCTAGTATTCATACCATTGTTAGGCTCTGTAGTAATAATATGCGCTGCGACAACTCAAAGTCAGGATGTATGAGATCTAAGGCCGAACGTCGCAGGAATACTGTCAGATGTTGGAAGGTATGTTGTAATAGCTTCTTTCCAGCCTCCCCTCCAAACACGCCAAAAGCCAGATTGATAGAAAGTTTATCCGACATTTAAGCTGGCCAGGACGCTGGTAAACGCGCTGTAAGGCTGCTAAGTCTAGCCTGATTGGCGCTAATTGTATCCACTAAAGATACTTTATAGGCTATGAGACGCTACAAGCTACAGCTCTCTGACGGACCTCTGGAGATCACCAATTGCTAGCTACCTATCCATGATCCAACCCCAATTAATATATGAACATCCAAGCCTATCTGTGACATCCTGAGAGCCATCTGTAGAGAACTGCGACACAGAAGCTACCGGCAAGCTGGATATATTTTCTTGCAGGAATACGCAATAAATAAAGATAAAGAACATCAGATACCGGGCGCTTACCCCAGACTTTCAAGATGGAGCCTCGTGCTCGTGCTGGCAAGCACGTCGGCAAAGAGACATTCAACCCAAAAGAAAGTGTGTTTGCTCCTTCTACTCACACGGCACACGGCGTCTCTCTCCGCAAATGGCACTAAAATGAACTATAAAATTTTCATGATTTCCATCTCTGACAAGATGCATTTTCTGTTCTAGTTGCCGCTCTCCTCTATGCGTACGGCGACGTCCGCGACCCGATCCCAGAGACGGTGCGCGTACTCGACGAGATCGTGACCGAGTTTCTCGAGGGGGTATGCTTCGAGGCGAGCCGGCACGCGCAGGTGGCGGGGCGTCAGAAGCTCAAGTTCGACGACTTCGAGTTCGCGCTGCGCCGGAACCCGCAGTACCTGGGCAAGGTCAAGGCCATGATCGAGAAGCGACAGACCATTAAGGAGATGCGCAAGACTTTCAACCAGGATGATGATGCCCTCATGAAGGATATGGCCTCGAAGGACGGCAAGGACAACAGCGGCAGCAAAGACAAGAACGCGAAGCAGCAGGATGATGACGATTTGCTGGGCCTGGATGACGATTTAGAGCTCAAGGACATCGGTGCCGAGACGTCGTCCCGCGGCTCCGGCGCTAAGAGGAGGAAGCTGAAGTGAGGTTTTTCAACGATGGGAAATTCTACTGTCCTTGGATTTACGGTGTTATGGTTTGGTTGACGGCTTTTATGGTTCCTTTATATTACACGCATAGCAACGGAGTTAAGGAGGGATCGTATACCAAATTGGGTTCGATAACGTCGTCGAGGGACGTCCACATGACAGCGTCGTGTCAGTCGCCTGATACAATAGACGCACTATCATATTTGTCCGCTCCATAAGCAATGCGCATTCTTTGAACAGATATTCAGCCCCCAATACGGGGAGCAAGCTAGGTTAGTGGTATTTTCAAGGCTCCACCGTATATGTAAGTTTCTGCCTTGGGAGTACGTACATGAGGCCGGATTCTTGGCCGGCGTTCACGCGGGGTGCATACCTAGGTAAGCTTCGGTCTCGCGCTGTACCTTAATTCATCTGCAACTCGGCTGGCGATATCGGCTCTTACAACAAGTAGAAGAGACGTTAGGAACCATTCCATTAACCCGCCGCATGTCAGGAATGGAATACACCAAGACTAATGATCAACTTCGAAGTACGGCTTGAGGCCGTAGCTGACGATATGTGGGCTGGGCGTTATGTGATGAGAGCTGCAATGCGAACTTTGTTGGGAACCCTATACGAGTTGTTCCGGTCGCGATGACCGGTTGGAGAGCTGCTGCATCCGAGCCAGCATATGGTAGCTACCTTCTACCCCACATGCGACCAGCTGTGCCAGGTTGGCCGTTTGGTTGGTTGTGCAGCCGACGGATGGAGAGGAGAGTAAGGATGAGCTAAGGAGAAACTTGAGGACGAGACTAAGGTACAGTAAGTCAGGCACACTTTTTCCGTATCCTGCTCTGTCAAATATGTCATTCTCTCCTCATATATACTAATAATTCTGCCCACCGATTATGTACATTAGTAGTAGTTGATTTGGAAATCGTAAATCTTTTCTTCTGGGTTAACTAATGGGTCTACAAACAACTCTTTTGGTTTTTGTATGGGATTTGATGGACGGCTTTTTCTTGTCTCCTGTTTCTAAAAGGACCGTATCTCATACTTAAAAAGGAAACAATAGATTGCCGTTATTCTCTAGAATATATAGATCATGGCTTCACCAATATTGAAACTCCAAGAAGCGAGGTCTGAATCTGAAAACCAAAACCAAAACCAAAAACTGAGAGACGAGAATCCGCAACTTACAACACCACTGGGCTACGCTTACTCGTCGACAAACGATGATAAGCAGCAGAGAGAGATAAACCCAGACCTGTTAACATCAGATCCAAGCCATCGTTTCGATCGCATCTCCTCCAGTCTCTACTCCCAAGCCGGACGAGCAGCGTCGCCCACAAGCCTTCAAGATCTTTTTTTGCCTCCTACGAGAATACCGATCTCAGACCATGAGTCTATGCCTGTGTCCACTGCTCAGAAGGGATTCCGGGGCTTCTGTTCCACCCAATGGCGTAAACACAAAGCACCCATCCTCGTCTTCGTGGCGCAGCTCTTCGGTGCGTTGATGAACCTTGGTGCGAGACTCCTTGAGCTCGGCGAGGTCGACGGGAAGTTACATCCCATGCAGCTTCTTTTCAGCCGCATGTTATTGACGGCTTTTACGTGTACGGCCTATATCTATAGACGTCGCATACCATACGGCGTGCTCGGGGATCCGAAAGTGCGCTGGTTGCTTGTGGCTCGTAGTATCGTTGGCTTCTTTGGGATCTAGTATGATTCCCGGTTCCTCTTCATGCCTTATTCCTCCTTTTATTTACAAGGCAATCTCTAGCCTCCTTCGCTTTCTCAGTGTTCTCAACAAGACACGGGATACTCACATTGACGTGACAACTACTTACTAACGCTGGTTATTGTGCAGTGGCATGTGGTATTCTATAAAATACCTCCCCCTCGCGGAGGCGACGGTGATACAGTTCCTGGCCCCGACTCTGTCGGGTTATTGGTGTCATATATTCCTTGGGGATCCGTACACACGAACCGAGAAATTCGCTTCGTTGCTGGCACTAGCAGGCGTGGTGTTGGTCACGAAGCCAACAACCTTGTTCTCAAGTCCCGTTCACGGAGACGAAGTTACAACACCCGCAGGACTGGACGTCATCGCCAACACGACAGCAGCACTGATAACCCGGGCAGCTGAGGCAAGTGAGGCAGAGATGAGGGCCATGGACACTACCCCTCACGCACCCACAGCATCTGAGCGTTTGAGCGCCATAGCAATGTCTCTTCTCGGCGTCCTGGGCGGGTCATTCGCATACACGACTCTCCGCGCAATCGGAAAACGAGCGCATTCCTTCGTCTCGGTGAACTACTTCAGCACCACAAGCGTGCTGGTGACATTCGCCGTGCTATCCCTGGCGCCACTGTTAAACATAGGACAGCCCGACTTGCAGCTTGCGCTACCGTCCTCTGTACGTCAGTGGGGATTGCTGTTCTTCATCACCGCGTGCGGGTTGACGATGCAGGTCCTCATGACGAAGGGCCTTGCGGCGGAACGAAGCAATAGGGCCACGGCTATGACGTACACGCATATGCTTTTCGCAGTCGGCTTCGACCGCTTTGTCTGGGGAACGAGTCTGGGCTGGGTCAGCGCTACCGGGTGTGCCATGATTGTCACGGGGGCACTGTGGGTTGCCATTGGCAAGAAAGAGGGAATAAGGGAAAAGGGAAAGGAGAGGAGGGGTATCGATGTTGAGAATGCTATAGCTAGTACTGGCGTTGAGGGCGTGCCTATGTTGAGTGGGAGAAGAAACGAGGATGAAGATGAAGACGAGGATGAGGTTTTAGGTGCAAGGAGATGACGTATATAGGTTGAGGATATAAGCACATATCTAGGTTAGTCGTTTGGCCGCTTTCATGAATTCCTATCCAGCATACACCAACTTTGTCTGATACTTGCTTTAAGATTTGAATCTCTCCTGTTCGGCTTAACCAGCCAATGTCGAGGGGAGAGACATGAGAGCTTTGATAATAAAGTAGATCTGCGGAAGTGATATATCGCCAAAGTATATCATGACTTCCAAATCAATACGATGCATCCGGAGAATTGTAGCTTGTTATTTTCATTGAAATGTGACAATGAGTAGGGAACTGAAGTCGGTGCACTGATGGCTGCAAGCCTCAAAGTAAGGCTTGAATGCAAGACAGACTACAGTGTAAGGCTAATGGTACTTGAATAATGCACAGTGCTGAATGCACAGTATTGCACTTTGTTTGCCCTGTGTCGCGCCTCAAAAAAGTTCGCGACTCTGAGGCTCCAAGCTCAATTAAAGCTTCCCTCAGCAGCAAAACATACCCGGCCGTACAGTAATAATAAATTTTTATCCAGCTACGGCCGCCTACGTCTTAATCGCCTAACGCACCTTCCTCAACTATAGCTACGATTTACGAACAACGAATTCACTTCCCTTGAACGACACTCGATTTATTGGACATCACCCATCCCGACCCTCGACTAAAGCTCCCCTCCACCCTTCCTTTGAAGGTCTCCGCCAACATGGTGCAAATCAGTGAGGTTAAGGGCAATAATCGCGAAAATCGCACCGCTTCTCATACACACATTAAAGGATTAGGACTGAAGTCAGATGGCACCGCAGAGAAGCAGGCGGCCGGCTTCGTTGGCCAACAACAAGCTCGAGAGGTAAGGCGATGCGACAGCCTTCCCATAATTAGCCAAGGCTGACTTTGGCACTTAACCATCTAGGCTGCCGGTGTAGTTGTCGACCTGATCCGAGCACACAAGATGTCAGGACGAGGTGTTTTGCTAGCTGGAGGACCTGGTACCGGCAAGACGGCGCTCGCCCTTGCTCTCAGCCACGAACTCGGAACCAAGATTCCATTCTGCCCTATTGTCGGAAGCGAGGTGTACTCGAGCGAAGTTAAGAAGACAGAGATGCTGATGGAGAACTTCCGGAGAGCTATCGGCCTTAAAGTCCGCGAGACGAAGGAAGTGTACGAAGGGGAAGTCACAGAGCTCACACCCGAAGAGTCGGAGAACCCACTAGGCGGTTATGGTAAAACGATCAGCACGCTGTTGATCGGCTTGAAGAGCGCGAAAGGCCAGAAGAAGCTCCGACTCGATCCCAGCATATACGAGGCCATCCAGAAGGAGAGGGTTACGGTGGGCGACGTTATCTACATCGAGGCCAACACGGGTTCATGCAAGCGAGTCGGTCGTTCGGATGCCTATGCTACGGAATTCGATCTTGAGGCAGAGGAATACGTACCCATCCCTAAAGGCGAAGTGCACAAGAAGAAGGAGATCGTGCAAGATGTGACGCTCCACGATTTGGATGTGGCCAACGCCAGACCGCAAGGTGGACAGGATATCATGAGCATGATGGGCCAATTAATGAAGCCCAAGATGACCGAGATTACCGACAAGCTACGGGGCGAGATCAACAAGGTCGTGAGCAAGTACATCGACCAGGGTGTGGCGGAGCTCGTGCCAGGCGTCCTCTTCATAGACGAGGTATGTAGTTTTCGCATACAGAGAGTTACGTATGCCGTTGAAGTTGCTAACTAGTTTCCTGCGCAACAGGCACACATGCTTGACATCGAATGCTTCACGTACCTCAACCGCGCTCTGGAAATGTCCATTTCCCCGATTGTTGTCCTTGCGTCGAACCGGGGCATGTGCACGATCCGCGGTACGGAACTTGTCGCCGCGCACGGCATTCCTCCCGATTTCCTAGCCCGCCTCCTCATCATTCCAACAACGCCGTACGATGCCGATGAAATCAAGCGGATCGTACGCATCCGCGCGACAACCGAAGGCTTGCAAGTCAGCGACGCCGCCATCAATAAGATTGCAGAGCATGGTGTACGCATCAGCCTGCGGTACTGCCTGCAACTTCTGACTCCATCAAGGTACGTCCAGTCCCTCTCCTACCATTTTCCCCATTCCTTTCCCATCCCTGTTTCTATATCAAGCTACATCAACTAACCTGCTTTTTAGCATTCTTGCCCGCGTCAACGGCCGTACTCAAATCGACGTCAAGGATGTAGAAGAGTGCGAGGAGCTGTTCATCGATGCGCGACGCAGCGCGAACCTGTTAAGCGGCGAGACAGGAAACGGCTTCATCTCGTGATGATGATACTCGCTCCCATGGTCAATCGACCAAGTCAAGTGAGTAATGTAAACATTATTAATAGGGTCAACCGAAAGAGGAAAAAGGTGAGCCTCGGGGATGGATGGCTTAGGACAGGCCACCTGCACTGTGCGTATGCTTGTAGGGTGTCCCGGTATACTTTGTCAGCTCATTTTACAACCGGTATCCTGCCGGCTCTTTTTAAAAAGCCCCTCACCGGGTTGTACAAGGAGAAGAAAAAAAGGCATGGCGAACTCTGGTTACGGGCTTTTCTTTTCCCCGGAGATGGAGACGGGAAGGGGTTTCGGAGTTTAATCATGTTCTCATCACAACTGAATGGAAGGAAGTTCTCTTGCGCTCTCTGGGCCGCACCGGCATTGCTACTTGCCATGTGCGGCGCTGTCCTACACATGACATGTTAAGGGGGTCCTCATGCGGGCACAATCCGCAAACCCATTAAGACGAAGCACTGGATAAATGAAACTTCTGCGGAGGGATACGCCGTGGCCCATATGCCTCCTAACAGAAGCCAAAGTTGACAACGACCTGAGCTGAGACATGCCAAACGCGCATCCAATTCTGTTTCATTTAAAGCCGAAAATGAGGACCACATTTTCTGTTTCCTATTTCATTTGCTAGATTCGGTTCGACGCCCAAACCGGCGGGACAATCGCCTTTGTAGCTCGCCAGTAATATGTGATGAAGTAAATAAAGATAAAACAGACAACATTCCATTGTAGATTTCAGCTTAATGCGGCTTTAAGTACAAACTGTACCATACCTATATAAGGTGTCTAACGTAGAAGTACGAGGTGGACAGCGTAGTTAGTAGTGTAGGGTAGAGGTAGAATGAGGCGCATTCCTGACATGCGGATACCTGGCTGTCTCTGTTCGCGAATGCTACCTACCTTGGGAAAGGCAAGTGTCTACTATAAACTTGAAGTATCCTTCAGCAAGGCGTTGTCCCGCTTTCAGAATTGTTGGCGTATATAGAGACAGGGAGAGGAAGAGAGGAACAGAGGAACAGAGGACAAGGTTTCGGATGTAGTAATTATAGGATTGCGGGACGACTCGACCAGGCATGCTGGTTCTCTGCTGCTTCATCCATATGGTTTACATGGTTTTGGTATAACTCACTTATATGTTACTAATCCGTGCTACAAGAATATGGGAAAGGAATACTGCTCCCTTGCGATAGCTGATGTCCAGGGCTGGATGCTGATACTTCCGTCTACATAAAAGATGGTGGTATGCGAGTTGTGGACATATATGCCCCGGGATATCCGCAGAAATGCCTACTTACTCTTTGCAGTCGACCGACTAATTACATACGTTGCAAACGCTATGACATGAGACACAGCACGGTCACGGTCCATCTTATAACCAGCACTTACGATGTCATTAGCTGCAACATCTCGGTAGATTCCCGAGACACACACATATTGACATATAGGCAGACAGAAAGCAGTATTTTTTCTCTCTTTCCGTCATCTATAGCTGATGGTATTGGGGCTGAGGAAAGTACAGATATAGGTTGGGCACTACTCAGCGACCCACGCACGCGCTCACTCGCTCTAGTGGCATGGTAGGACGAACGAAAGGTCGGTACACACACGTATGGGCAAACTGGGTTGCTTAGTCCATGTAATTCAGTCGTCTAGGCAGTCCCGTCTTCGGGATAGAGGGGAAGAATGAGACGATGGCATGAGCCCTGCCTTGACGTGGTGACCGTAATATCTCAGTCCGCACCCCCGTTACTCCGCCCAGTCCGTCATCGTAAAAAAATTGAAAACCAGAACAATGGAACTTGAGACGTGTAGGTTCACAATACCTTTCCTTCGGCGGTACTTATTAGTGCCACCAAACACGAGCTAGAAAGTGTGTATTGCGAGGGGGCTCCGGGTCCGCCTCAAGGGCATGGCGAGAACAAAGAAAACGAAGTGGGAAAACGGATGTATCAAAACTACCTTCTTTATTTAGGTTGTCTTTCCAACGAAACGAAAAGAGAGAGAGGGGGGCGTGCCAGTCACCCAGTCAGTCACTACGCATTCGCACCTATTCGTCACCATGCCTTGTAGTTGTATAGTGCGGTGTAGTGTATGTAGTAGTGTAGGGAGCATGGCACCTGACGATATCTGCCATAGTCCGCATCATTCTCATTGTCCCTCTGCAGGGAAGGGCAGAGTAGGGCGTCATCTCTCTTTGTGCAAACAGCAAGAAACAAGAATGTACGAAAGAAAAAAAAAAACAGGAAAGGATAGACAGAGAGACACTAGAGTCCCCCACCCCCAGGAAGAACAATCCTTATTCCATCTCCCTGACAAGTACTTGGTTCCCCTTTCTTTTGTTTCCTCCCCTCAAGCTAGACACACCTTTCGTCCAGTCCCAACCCTCTGTCATAGGCGCTAGCAAAGTCATATCCCCATTTACTCATCCCACCCATCCTTTCTTTCATCCATGGCCTCTGTCTCGCTCTGTCCTTTCTTGTTCCCGCTGTCTCATGTGCGGGCTCCCATGCTAGCAGCTCTCAGAATCCCTCTGGAGAACAAGAGCAAGCAAAAAACAGAAGAACAATCAAACAGAGGCCAGCCCACTTAACCAACTCTTTTCCCTAACTATCCTCTTGTTTTATCCTTGTATGTCTGTCTCTTGTCTCTTGTCTTGCTCTCACTTTCGCCCTCTTGCCCCTCATACCTTTCTTCTAATACGACTCTAAACAAGAGAGAAGGGCAACAACCAAGAAAGGTAGAAGGAAAATATAGTCCTAAGTCTTCCATTTCGTGTCAAACAAACCCAGCTTTTATAGTTGGAGAGACTTCGAAGAGACTAATAAGACTAGACCTTGTCAATGCTCTTGTATGCTTGAAACTTGCCCCAACCCCTGTCGACCACACTACATTTGTCCTACTTTTCTTTCGTACCCAAATCTGCGGGCTCGTTTGCAACGTCGCCAAAAGGCCACGAACATCGGTACAGTTTCCAACAGATCATCATGACCGACACGGCCAGTCTCTCCAGTGAACGATACGGCTCCTCACCATCGTCCTATCTCTCCTCACCTCCGGATCGAAACCTAATGCTAAAAGACGGACCACAACTGTCATCGATACCTACTCAACACCGCCCACCTGCTCTTAGTCTATCAACGAGAAGTAATAGAATCGATCCGGCCTTGCCTAGACGACCTCAAAGCTCACCGGTAATGGCAATGAATAGTAGTCGTGGCGCCATGGCAGCTGTGGCAGCAAAGCCATTGCTTCCGCCCACGCCGGCAACTTCTTACGATCACCCGGACGAGGCCTACAGCGTACCTAGTAGTGGAAAGCGGGCTAGGTCCATTGATATCGAGGAGGGAAGCCACTCCAAGACCCCCAGGTTGGGCCCCTATACACTGGCAACAACTACTTACGACCAGCCGGACGATGGCTTTGGCATGTCTAGGGGTAGGAAGCCGACAAGGCCCATTGATATTGAAGAAGCGAACCATCATAATACTGGCAAATTAAGTCCCTATACACCGAGTACAGGGCGCGGCGAAGGTCCCCGAGAGCTGATATGCTTGTGCGCTAAAGCCCCCAAGGTACCCAGACCGCGAAATGGTATGTATCCAGTCTCATCTATTAATATTGCGATTAACCCTGTCTCATTCGTCCTACCCTGTCCTTCCGAGACCTCGGTCCACCTTTCTCTCCTCTCTCATCGTTTGCTTGTGTGCGCATGTTCTCCGGTCCTCGATTTCTTTCCTATCCCTTTCACATAAAGCATATCCTTCATCACAATTCCAAGCGCTGTTCTCTCCTAAACTTGAGCCTTGACAATCTCCGAAGCCCGAGGTGACAACTCGAATGGCACGAGCCTTTGTCTGTGATCTCTTTCGTATGTTTGAGGAGTCCGAAAGAATAGCGGGCCACATGAAAGGGTGAGACCCTGGCTTATTGTCTGGGCTTCTTTATACTTGTTACTGCGAATAATTTGGATGGCTTTCCTGAACAAACATACATGCACAATCAGCTGCACAATCAGCTGCACAATCAGAACAAAAAGCAGACAAACAAGACGCCCTGAGAAGGAATAGACTCGAACTACATCAGAGAAACTTTGGCTGACCTTTGTACGCCGTCTCTTTGCGTGCTCAACAGCATTTATTCTTTATCGACAAGCGTGGCAAGGCCACTTCGCCGCCCAGCATCCGGGCCTGGCCAATCCAGAAATATCCAAGCTCATAGGCGAGAAGTGGCGCGAGCAACCCGAGAGCGTTAAAAAGGAGTGGAAGAAACTTGCAGAAGAGGAGAAAGTACGACATCAGATCCAGTATCCCGGCTACAAATATCAGCCTCGACGAGGGGGGAGAAACGGCAGTGGCAGGCTGACGTCCTCGAGTGAAGAGACATCCGGACGTTGTCCCAAGTGCGGCGGACGCTACATCGCAACGCCTAGAACGCCCACGACACCCTTTAGCGTGGCATCACCGCCACCATCGAAACGTCCGTCGAACATGCAGCAGCCGTACCCGAGCACGGAACATCAGGGGCACGGGTCTATCTCGAGCAGCATGATGCCGGTAGACACCAGCGGACGCCGATATACACAATCGTATTATAGAGATGTGGAAGACGATTATCCTATATTGTCGCCCATGGCAGCACCCCTCTCTGGGATCCCGCCAGAGGCCAAAAGGCGGCGGTATAACGGAGGGCCGCTTTACGTGCCTGGTTCGCCGCATATGGGCTACGTATCCGTTGACCCGCGATTCCAGCAACGCCCATCGGTAAGCGGACCGCCCATGTCGGCCACGGGACACGGGCCGGGCCACCTTCCGAGGCCGCCGCCGCAATACCGTGCACTGGTTTATCAAGCCCATCCGAACAATCCCGTGATGCAGCCCCCTCCGCCACCACCGCCACCACCACCAACAGCGCGGCAGAGTATGGCGTATCCATCGGCTCACACGCCGAACAGACCCAATAGCGGGTTTGACGAGTCACTGAGGTTGCCGCCCTTACAGACACAGATGCAGCAGGAGTCTGCAGCAGCCAACGCTGAACCGGGCGGAAGACAGGCCGTCGCCGCACCTCCCGGGCAACCACAAGCTGCCGGGACTATAATAACCCAGAGCGCTGGTGCTGTTCGACAACAGCAACAAGCACAACATCAGCAGCAGTCTCAACAGCCACAAACACAGCTACAACTACAATCACACCAATCACAACTACAGCAACCAGCACCCTCATCTCCCATGCCGCAGAAATGGCCGTTCCTGCTGAAGCTCGAGGTGCTGCGTTCCATCAGTCCTCCCTTGCGGCCCCCGGGGCCAGGGGGTCCATACTTCGAGACGCGGGGCCCCATTATCGCCGTCGAGGGGGCCCCCACGCCAGTGCTGAAGGAGGTGGCGGCCGTGATAGAGAGGGCGCTTTCGGTATCTGCTGAGTTCGCAGTGCAAGTGTGGTCAGAGGACACGAGCACCGCCATCGCGCACTCGAGCCCTGAACCGCACCCGCATGCACATGTTACTACTACTGCTACCACCACTAGTAATAATAGCACTAGTGCTGGCTCGGATGTGCGGGAGAATGGAAATGGAAATGGAAATAGGAATGGGGATAGTAAAGCCTCTGAGAACGGCACTGATGCTGCTGGTTTTAACGGTGGTAATGCCGGAGCCGTGCAGAAGAAGACATCCCTCATCAGCCCCATCGCGAACTACGTCGCGCGCATGCTGAAATGGCACAAGACGTCCGAGGATCTGGTTCGCTACGTCACCACTTATCCATCGTTACCTTCATCATCACCACCTCAGGATCCCAGAATTTCAAATTCAAATGGCGCCAACAACAACAGCCATAATAATAATCCCAGCAATAGTGAAAACGCAAAGGTGTCTCACAGACTACCGGTAGCAATCCTCTCAGACGGCTACAGCCTGACCTTCTCAGACCGCTATGCCAACGCGCTACACGTCAACGACGCCTACCGCGCCGACGACCACTGGCAGTGGGTAGCCACGCTCTGGCGCGGCATCGTGGGCGCTGACCTTACCGTCTACGTCAAGAAAGCCGCCGCCGCCGCCGCTCCAGCCTCCTCCTCCTCGCCATCGTCTGATGGGAATAGCAACAGTAGCGGCAGCAGTAGCGTCGAGATGGCGGGGCCGGGAATCATGGTCATTCGCGTACCAGCCGATGCCGAGGTAGTAGGAGGTAGTGGCGCAGGGCGCGTGGACGAGAAACTTGAGCGGAGACTCGGGTTCGAGATCGCTGAGTGGGTGCGCGGAGGCAGTTTCATGGCTGGATTTGAGAATAGGAATGGGAATGGGAATGGGAAGGACGGTGGCGGCCAGACTCATATGGCATGAAGTTTTTTCTTCTCTTTTTTCTGTTACTTTTCTCTCACTTGTCGCTGCTTCTTCTTCTTCCTCGGTTTCGCACTTGTCTTGTTCTTGAAAATCTCTCGCGGTTTTGGGTTTCTCACATCTCATGCGTATGGTATCTATGTACTCACTACTGGTCTCTGTTTTTGTGTGTTCAAGGTAGTGGGTGACTGAGGTGGGTGTGTTGCTTTCGGATAAGGAATTGGGATGCGGGAATGAGGCGAGGCGGAATCTTGGAGAGGTCTGTTGGATGAGTTGACGATGAAAATGGGGTATTCCTGATTGACATGGTATCAATTGTTTGAGGAGAAGGAATCAAGGCCAGACGAGGTGAATTCACAAGGTGTGTTATATCGAGGGATGGTTTTAGTTCGAGATTGACCTGGTTGGTCTCGCAATTCAAGTGTGCTTCTTCCCTGTATCTATACCTTGTCTGTCTGCGATTCGGTTTGGACAATACCTACGTTAGATACTATCTACATAAGAACATGCATGCATCTTTCATACCTTCCTACCTATGTAGCTGAGAATAGTGTGCCGACGTCATCCTCACCTCCTCGTATAAAAGAGTCGAACATGTGGTAATATAGAGGGCACGCATCGACACCTAACTTACATGAGTATCTAAGCAATAACACAGAGCAGGTAGTAAGATATTCGGGCTAAAGGGTGTCCGATAAGTAGAACTTGATAGACACCTTATTGTACCATTACGTCGCCGAAAGTGAAGAAGAGACTGGAGAGAAGGCTGGTGATGTAGGTATCTGGCGCGATTAATGCCAAGCATAGAAGGTTTCTCACTAGTCGACATCAGACCATGGCCCTGGGAATTGAACGTCATACTACATCTGTACCGTATCATCTCCACGTATGTAGACGTATATGGACGCCATTCTAACTGTATGCCCTTGGCTCAATGACAGGTAACTTTTCACGCAAAGATACTCAGCCCTGTGAGGCTTCGAGACAAGCGAAATAGCATCGAATACTCACTTAGCATCTGGCCTAGGTTACCTGGTTCGTCTATGGGACTGAATCATGCGGTACAACTGTGCGGCGTAAAACTGGATTTGTGGAACGAGTTCGTTTGATTGGGCCCTGAAGATTGAGACACCTCGGTTCTGCTCGGCACCGTGTAGTTCAATTTGTTTCAGACGCTAGGCTACTGTGTGCAGTTAGCTACTAATAAGAACACGTCTTATGTGGAGATTAATAGATGGGTTATAGATGAGGTTAGACTAGCTACGGATTATGTACCGTGAAAGGGAGATGCGTATGTAGATATGTAGGTATCTCTGACTTTATAACATTCATCTGCCAAGTTATCTGTCCTTGTTTCTGTTGACGTGATACGGCTACACAAAACAAAGAAGTGAGCTCGAGTCGCCGGTGCTTCAAATTTCTGCCTACCCATAACCGATCCTCTCGCGTGGATGTACTATGTATAATCTTCCGTTGGAAATTCAACCAAAATGCTACAGTGTCTATAAACTAAGAGCAGGGACCATTGCATTCTTGGCTGCCGCTAGCCAGCCCAAACCAGGGTCCCAATGGAACTGATGACCCTCTTTCCGCGCCCACGGCGTCGTGGCTTGTATTTAACTGGCAGGTTAATTGAGCAGGCCCCTGAAATATTGTCATGGATTGACACGTTTTCTCAGCGCATTCCCCAGCGCCGAGGAAAATCTTTTGACGGAGGCCAGCCCACTGTACGTGTGCGAGGAAGCCCCCCTGCAGATGAGCTGAACGACCAGAAACGGCTTCTTTTGCATCTTTTCTCGGGCATGTGGAGGAATCGAATTGTAATAGACCGTCATTTGCTTCTTCCTTATCTTTTCTAGCGCATGGCAAGTCCATGCGACAACGCTCTCTCACCATATCTCCGATCGTTCTCATAGGTCGGTCCATTCTTCGTCCTTCGCTGCAATATCGCTTTGTCTAAGACTCCCTGTCTTCCACGACTTCCTCGAGACTTTATGATCGCCCGTCCAACTCGCTTTTCGCTCGAACTGTCCCCTCTTTCCCCATAAGAACGGCATGATTTTTGGATTTGCTTGATGTCAGCCGTTGCTGGGGTCTCGCTGTTATCCCTCTCAGTAGTACAATGTTGCCAATATTGCTATCCAAGTTGACCCGATCGCCGAGCCGAACGTTCATCCTAATCCTAATAGTCCTCGTAATATGTCAACTGTTTAGTATCCGATCCCGGGAGTCGACGTCGACCTTCGGGCGGGCGGGCGGGGCTTATTATGATAACAAGGGCAGTACCTACGACGCCTGTACGGGTCTCGAGGCCCTGGACGATTACTTCGTGACACTCAGAACCGGTACGACGGACGCGCCTAAAAAGCTACCCGCGCATTTCACCACCACCCTGCGCTGTGTACCGCATTACGAGATCTACTCCGATTTCGAGGAGGTCATCGAGGGCCACCATGTCCACGACGTCCTGAACGAGGTGAACCCGGAGATCGTAGCGTCGCACCCGGACTTCGAATACTACAACAGGCTACGCGGCAAGGGTAGAGATGCCTTCTCGGAGGAGGAGATAGCGAAATGGACGTCGGCCAAGAACACAAACAGCGGGCGCGACAGTCCCGGCTGGAGGCTGGATAAGTGGAAGTTTCTCCCGCTGGCCGAGAAGGCGTTCAGGGACCGGCCGCAGGCGAAATGGTTCATCTTCATAGAGTCGGACACGTACATTCTCTGGAAGTCCCTAATTTCCTGGCTCGACCATTTCGACCCTTCCTTGCCGTGGTACCTGGGCCAGCAGATGCAGATCGGAGACGTCGTGTTCGCCTACGGTGGCGCCGGGTTCGCCATCTCCCAGCCGGCTCTGAAGAAGGTCGTCGAGCACCGCAACACGAACCTCAAGTTCTACGACGATTTCACAGCAGGCCACTGGGCCGGCGATTGCGTCCTCGGTAAAGCCCTCGCCGATGTCGGCGTGCCCTTGATGTGGGCGTTCCCCACGCTCTCGAGCGAAGAGCCGGCTGATACGGATTTCGAGTCCGGGTTTGGCGGTGCCGAGAAGCACCCGTGGTGTTTTTATGCTGCGAGCTATCACCATCTCCCTCCTGCGGAGTATTCTGCGTTTTACAATTTCGAGCAGAAATGGTATCACACGGTGAGTGATCTGCATCTCTTTATATCCATGATAAAAGAACTGCTGCGAGTTAGCGAATCAGCTAACCCTTTATGTGTCAATTCAGAATGGCACTCTTTTAAGACACAAGGACGTCTTCTTCAACTATCTCTCACCGCATTTAGCCGCTGAACGCGCGGACTGGGACAACCACTCGGACAAGGAGCAAACCACCGAGAGCTCGTTCAAAGCGTGCCGGAGCGCTTGCGAGAGCGATCCCGACTGCATGCAGTTCTCCGTAACCGGTCACACGTGCAAGACGTCCACGTCGTTGAAACTAGGCCATAAGGCCTCCGCTGCCGCCCGGGTGAAATCGGGATGGATGCTTGATCGTATTGATGCCTTTGTCGAGCGACTAGATTCTCAATGTGAAGGGAAAGATTGGGTCTTGCCGTTTGCTATATGAAGAGTCTCACAGCCAAGACCGACGCGGTGCTACGATGAAGAACTTGATTAGTATTTGTTGCACATTCAGACAGCAGTTCTGCTTACCAGAATCGCATGCACGCCCCGCCACCTCGTCGGAGACCATGCCATGAAGCGTCTCATACTAATATCCGGGGAATATTTGGATTTATCATTGGTATGGCGTATAAGTACGTGCTTTTGGATAGGACTCAGGACCTCTTACCTGGCCGGTAGTTGGGTGATATGTCCTGCCTATCGATCTTGGATAAGCACTGCTCATCTTTGATCACAACGCTAGTTTCGAGCCGCAAGAGTAAGCCTAGCCCTGCTCAATTCTTAGCTCGCGTGTGTCACGTTGCTGCGCCTTACAAGAAGCAGGTGGGGGCCCGGATTGGCTAAATGAGGAACGAAGGCATTGTTATGATTGATATCCTGCATCAGGAGGGAAAGGAAGAAAAAATATCATTGATGTACCAACATTTGGTCACAGTTGGCTACGTATACAATATCCTTAAACTTTATTAATACCATAACAAACAAGGTTACCTTGTGCATCTATTAAGCTTTTATTATGATATCGGATTACTTAAGTATGTAACTAAATCTTAATCATCTTGCTAGGCATATATATATACTGTTGATAGGATATAGTTATCTTATAGCTGGTCCTGGATGGAATTAACGGCGTCGTTTTCCGGTCATAGTAACTTTGCTAGGATAAGGAATGTAGACAGGGTTTTTGCTAAGTTCGTTTCCTGTATCGGTGTGGTCTGTGGTAGTGCTCATCGCACGGCAATATGAGAACTCGAGGGTAGGACTTCTTGGTAAGGGGGCCGCCTCACCAGCATACATAGCTTCGTGAGAATGTCATAGCTATAGAGTTAGAATAAATATGCAAATACTCCTTTTCAGTACAGAAAATTAAAACAAAACAGCCCCATTGCAAAAATAATTCATTGACTCTTGAGTAAAGCCGGAAATGTGCCAAATTAGGTAAGTCGCACAATGTGATTGGCCCAAGGGTGATGGATTTCTAAATGAGTATGCGATCTTCGATTTGTCTCAACAAGCAGTGTCGATGGAGAGCTCTACTTAGACTTAATGCGATTTTTTCATCTCCTTCGCACAGTTTCTGTAAAATACTATCCTAGTTGGAGAGCGCGGTGAGTGGAACTGGTATAAAATTGCCACTGAGAAACAAACAGGTTGTTTTGCGTGTTAGCTGCTTGGGGAGCATTGGCTTGTTACTGGAAAACTCAGCAATGTTTCTCTGTCAAGGCCTTAGTTGCGCGTGAGCTGTTTCTCTATTGAGTTTCCTATATATGCCTGAGCTCTGATTAATATAGCCAAACCGTCGGTTACCGGTGGCGAAATCAAACTAGTCCATTATCTAGCAGCGGCCAGGGCTTCGGACAATGGCCAGAGTAGAGAAATGGATTGAACATGTGACTCAAACCTGAATGTCATTTAAGCCATGTGAATAAGCAAACATCATAGCATATACCGCTAGATCTCAAGTATATAAACTCGACCTCTCCCATCTTAGAAAGAGTTTTTGTGAGAAGAACGGGCTATACGGAGCACTCTTCCTTTTCCATTTCTATATATGTAGGCTACCTACCTAGTGGCCTACAGGGTTATTCTTCAAAATGTTACTGTTACCGCATTTGATCTTCTAATAGTTACTCGGAAGCCTCGAATACAGCAGGCACAGGGCTACCAGCTGTCATATGTTCATCCATGCCGAATGTCTTTGTCCTCGCCGGCCTGACACGTGACCCCGTGCTGTTAACGTGCTCTCTTTCTAGACAACCGAAAATAGTATTAGTCACTATTGCCGCGTCAAGGCTAGTATGGACAGGCAACCGGTGGCAAGAACACGTTTTGTGTCGAGAAAACAAGGCCCACGTTCGCACTCCGAGGCAATCGAGCATCAAAGATAAGGCAGTGGCAGCAAAAACTGGGGCATGGGCAGCAAGAAACGGGGCCTCGTGCCCCAACCTCCCTTCCGAGCGGCAGGCACCAGGGAAAGGAGGGTCGTTATCTATCTCCCGGGGCAACCGAGCAGTCATATCTGAGACACCGGCAGTAAACTCCGGGGCATGAGCAACAAAAACTGGGGCCTCGGAGGCCAGTGCTTCCCCATGGGCAGCAAACACCGGGGCCCCATTGTCCCAGCCTCACTCTCGGGTGGCAGGCCCATTGATGACTGCTACCGTTACCTGCTCCCGGGCCAACGGGCAGCCAAAACTGGGTCCCCCGGATGGCCTGTGCCCTGCCCTCAACTATTATAAAAGAATCAGTACCCCCCTTCATAGAGATCATTTCAGATTGGGTCAAGTAGAGCGAACCGTTGGTCTGTCGGAACCCGTCACTGCGAAACCCGTACTGTCAGCTTCACGATACACTTTTATAAACCTCACGAAACCATTTCATCTCATCTCATCGTCACTGACAACTCATAATAAACACAAAATTTGCGAAATGAAGTTCGCCATTGCTGCCGCAGTCCTCTCCGCCGTGGTTGCCATCGGCGCTGCGCTTCCTACGTATCACCCTGCGGGCAATATCACATCAATTGATGCAGGGATCAAAGTCGGTCCTATCCCTATGGTCGTCCCTAGCGGTAACGCTGCAAACAACGCGACGGCACCATCCGAAAAGAGCACGATGGGCGGAATTCTCATCGGCACCGAATACAGCAGACTAGACCCAGGATCCGTCGCCGGCATCGTTGTAGGAACCCTCGTGGTCCTCCTGATAGTCGTCTACACTATCAGCTTCTTCGCCAAGGATACGATGGTCTGCTGCTGGATTATCGAATGCTGCTGCTTCCGCAACCAGCGTCGCCAGAAGAAGCAATCTGGTACGAACAATGATGTCGAGCTTGGCCCAGTGAGCCAGAACCAGGCCGATTCGGGTAATTATGAGGCCATCCCCCCGCCCTATGACCCTGTCCACGAACAATATCATCAAGAGGAGAACATGTCTGGTGTCTCGGCCGCCCAAACTGGTGGTCGGCCGATCTCTACCATGCATGAGGCGGACGCCACTCGCCCAGCACGACGCAACAAGTGCTGGGAGATCTGTTGTCTCTGCTGGGAACTCTGCGCGTACAAGTCTTAAGGCTTGATGGAAAAAGCCGGAGATCATAAAAGGAAGGGTAAGTACCTTTTTCATCCCGTACTAAGGTAATTGACTAACCCTCTTATTTGTAGGGAGACATACCTGCTCCTCTTTCTCTATCTTCGGTATGGATCACTGCCGGAGATCTCTATAGGAAGGGTAAATTTACCTCACGTGATTGCTCCCGCTCAGTATTGAATCGAAGGACTGATATTATGACTTTAGGGGGACACACCTGCTCCTCTTCCTCGATTTCCCAGCCCTTGTATATCAAAGTCCGATGTTGTCGCTCTAAAAATGACCGCAGCTGTTAAGGACGCAAGGGAGAACCCATAAAAAATCAAAAAAAGAACAACCACGAAAAACAATAAAAACACAAAAACATAAAAAAAAAACCTTAGGGCATGCGCAGCCCAAAACCGGATTTACTTCTCTTCTTGACGTTTTGACAAACAGGGGGGTTGGGGTTCTCATTTTGTAAGTTCTGCTCCTCAACGTCGTCATAGACTTGCCCTTTACTAATATGATCAGCAGTTTCCTACTCGTACTGGTTCTGGTTCCTGGCTTCTTTCCTTGACGGCAGCTGAGATTGTGTCAAGGCCCCCAAAGATGTGCCCTAACAGTAAGTTACACATACAAATCATCTATCTCCATTGGTATGAGTGTATTAGGAGGTATACTGATTTTCTCCAGCAGATGAAAGACAGGGTACATCCGCTATGGGCAAAAGCGGCAATGGGTCACTCGCTGTTACTCACCGTAAAGTGGCCCGTGCATGCTTGTTGGTCGTTGGAGGAGTGAAGGATTTTGTTGGACCGGGTTGGGAGTGGGGATTGGGCGTTTGGGCGTTGGTTGGGATATTTTTATGAACGAAGAATGAGAAATGATTGCATGTATGTATGAGTCTTTGGTTGGTTGGTTGGCCAGGCAAGCGGGTGGGTGGGTTTATTTCATGACAGCTATTACAGTCAATACAGACTGCCATACGGCTGTTTCATGAACTACTGACGTTTGACTTGAAAGTAAACTGATGCTTTGTGAATGCTATTATTTTATTATTGTGTTTGACTAAACATGGCCATTGTTATTTGTGTGTTGTCATGTTGTTACTTGATTGAGGGTAACTACTTACCAAGTCCAATTACGAAGTGTTTTTGAGCATTTGAAGCACTGAGGGTTATTTGCATGGCTTAGAAAGAATATTACTTATTATTTTGAGGACTTTATATTTTAGTATTACACAGAAGATAGGCATAAGGCGAATCGCGGTTTGAATCAAGTATTTACGCAAAGCTATATCGTCACTACTTGAGAAAAAATACTGGGAACGTCTATTTCTTCCAATACTCATTTTCACTACATTCACTATAGCGACGTGGTATTAGAGATGCTCTTTTTTCTTTCGCTTTTCAGAGTATAGATATATCATGTACTCGAGATTCCCACTGTTCGTCTAAACGGATAGGGTAGAGAGTGGCTGGTGATACTATACGGTAACAATCGTCCTGTGGGAGTCTGCGGAGCACCCACTGGCCCCTGGTGCCGCCGATGATGAACACGTTGTCGCCGGCACAAATCGGTCCGTGGCTGAGTCCGACAAGACCCGATCTCGTTAGGAACAGGTGTCGGCACGGGGATAAGTGAGCCCATCTTGTTTCAGCGTCAGCACTCTTATTGCCATCGAGGTAATCTAGTAGTTCGGCCCTAGACGGCTGAAAGTAGGCCCTCAAGTGGGCTAGGATCAGTGCGGGCGCGGATAATGGTGTTTCCCCGGTTGTAGGATGATTTAAAGAGTATATGCGGGATATCGCGTCGTGAACGCTCTCCAGAAAGGCTGCCTGCGCGGCTGGGTCCGGGTCGTCGTTGGCTAAGTTTGCTACGACAGGTGCGACAGTATCGATCTGGTACGCGGCGACGATAAGACGAGGTGTTCCGAGTCCCAAGTTTTCAACATCTAAGACGTGTTTCTTGTACCCAGGAGCCAGATCGGCTTGGTAGATAGTCTCGTCAATCCAGGTATCCATCGTGTTGAACTCTGCGATTCTGAGATCTGGTACCCAAGAGGGCAAGGCAAGATCGGTTTCCGGGCACCAGAGTCGTAGAAGATACGAGAGATTGCCCGACCGAATCAGCGCCGTAGCGAAGCTCATGTATATGTCTTCGAGATTCAGGGTGTAGTCGGCTCGTAACCCATAACGTTCCGCGTCTTCTATGAGCCCCAATAGGCCGTACACGTAGTCTTTCGGGTCGGTGCACTTTAGGCCGGGGCCGAACACGCTCAGAGAAATGGAGCTGAGGCAGAATATCTCCAACTCTAACGGTACGTTGACTGGTGTCAACCTCCGCCAACGCGTATGATCGATTGCGCTTGAACGGCTGTAGTACGCGGACACCCATTCGTTTCCGGCCCAGAATAGCGCACTAGGCTCAAGGCACGATTGACCGGCCAAGAAGAGCGTGTGGTCATTCAGAACTGCTTCCTGCAGAACCCATATGCGATCGAACCACGGACGTTCCAGCAACTTCTTGACGGGGAGGAACTCGATGCTCTGTTTGTGTGGCTGCTCACTAATACCATCAGATTGCTTGAGTCGGCCAGACTCAAACGTGTCTTCAATTTCGTCTATTTGATCGATTGCGGATAACGCTCGCTCTTTGAAGTCTTGCAATTGTTTAATTGCCTTATCGCTGTCATCGCCTTCCGGCCCGAGCCATGCGGTGACTAAGGCAGCTGACTTGTAAATGAGGCTCATCATTTGCACTTGCTTGCTCTTCTCAGCATCGTCGGACTGATTGATGCATATGGCGTCTGCCCATACTCTCAGAGTTTTCTCATGGTGTTGCAGGTGTTCTAGTGCGATGACGAGGCTCTCAGTGAGAGAAACGACATGCGATCCTATCCTAACGTTTTGTCGCTTCGTCGCATCACCCCAGGCATACGACAGAGCAACGTAGGACGGGCAACCGCTGACTGGGTGTATGATCACCTCGCAATGTAGTGTGTTGCGCCCCTCAATAGACGTTGCACGATTTCGTGGCCGAAGGTACAGCAACCTGACATAACTTTTGCTGTCGGGTAGCGGCTGGTATCGGAACGCCTCCGTTGAAGGCTTGGCAACACAATATTCATGTAAATCCAAGAATCGGTCTGTTAAAGCTAACTCGTAGCGTTCATTCCCAGCCAGACAAGCCATTGTTGTCATCAATGTGTTGACATGTAGATAGCCACTTTATGTGCATGACTGGGGTTTTCTTACATGTAAATCACCCCGATGGCAAGCGCTATCCTTGTCGTGCTATGAGTGCCTGACTGTGTGTACTGTCAGGATTTGATATAAAGAGCAGGAGTCTGACGTTTTAACTAGTTTGAACGGCCGGGGTTGGCTCGCTGTGCTTATATCTGAGCCATACAAGAGTCGCAAATGATGGCGATTGTACAAGTGACATCTTCTCTTGAACTAAATTTGTGAGATAAAGAATGGTCGTACTATGATATGAAGATTAATTATCATAAAATGCAAAGTAGGCAAAATAAATGAATCGAAACGGGGAAATAAATACACTGAAAAAAAGAGAAAAAATAAAAAGGCCAAAACGTACAACACCAGGGATTCGCTGGTCGTCACCGACCCAACTACTAATCTGGCGGTATGTAGCTTAGCTATGGGGGAGCGGACGGGACCCCGCGTTTTCTACATCCTATGGTCGTACGTGCTAGAATAATTTGCTGTTTTGGTATATAACTCTGGCTGCAAACTCTAATTTGCTGTTGGGTAGGAGAAAACCCCGACGAACCTAACCTTGATAGTAAATACAAGGTAGATGACATAATAAGAGTATGGCCCCTACAATACCTAGGTACCTATCCATCATTCGCGCCCGCGCCACGGCAGATGGGCCACATAGCTTTGTCTGCCTACTTTGGTAGACCGGCATCGCTTAGGGACCCAATAGGTAATATTCCTCGGATCCTTATCAGGTTGGGTATGCAGCTTGAACGGCGGCCTAGCAGTGCAGAGGTAGTTGGTTCTAGCGGCCGGCCCTCTGACATATCTAGGGTATTGGAGCTGCCCGTATCTGTCAATTCGGGCCAGTAGACTTGGAATCTGGTCGGAGGTTGGTCATTATTGGCATCGATCTAGAGACAATCGGGCTTGTATTAGCTCTCGCCAATGTAGACGCTGGAATAATACCAACTGGCACCGCGTTGGTGACACCGTTGTCGACTTTCTCGGGGTCTACGACAGTGGCTAGAAATTTACTAGCTCGTTAAAGAGGCGGACGTCAGGAAGACCTCCGTGTTGCCGATAGTTCAGTTTTCTCTGTCGGCTTCACGCGCATTTCTACTAAGAATAAAGGTCTGGGCGGCAAGTTGTCCCGGACCAAGGGCTTTAACATGACCGACACGACCGGGAAAGGCCGGAAATTTCACAGCGCTTTCTACCTAGACACGGCGCCGGACCTGGATCCGAGCGATACTGGCGTCTGTGCCGTGCTGCTGCGTAGTGTCGAGGCCGCGCTTTCCTTCGATAAGATCGACATAAATCAAGAAACGGCTTAGGGCCCGTATTCCGACGCCACGAGATCTGCCTATGCCACTGCTTTACTCGACCGGGATAAGAAGCTGCTCGATGGTTTCGGGAACGATGCCCTCCTCGTGTTCAGCGATGCACAGGCTAACGTGGCTTTCGCATCCAGGGAAGCCTCCAAGCCTCCGAAACACAATCAGCAATGTACCCCATCACGCCCATTCTGACCCTCTTATTCCCGACGGTGAATGAAAGTATCATTAGCGAAGCCGACGCGTTCTTGCTCCGTGTCAAGGTTGTCAGACCCTCGAGGGCCTCCCTCGACGCCATTGATGATGACAGTCAAGATGACAGTCAAGATGATGGCAATAGATTTTCGAAGACATTTGTATCTCCTTCGATAATCTTTGGCACTGTGACCTATCTTGGCTACCATCGCCACTGCATGGCTGGCATGACGTCTAACCGGTCATATCTTGTGACAATGGTTCGCGCGATCAAGCATTAATAATCCGCCTAAGCACTTAATAGAGAGCAGAATATCAGGCAAGCGAGCGATTACTTCTTACAACTAGGATACCGGGTAGCTAAAACCGTCAAGACCGAAAGCCGTGATAAAAAGGATATCTCATTGACCGCTAAAAATAAAATAAAGACACTGACTGCCTATCTAAGAACAACCTGTACCGCCGACACGATCAACATCCAAAAAAGAAAAAAATCAAACTATTTACGTAGTAATACATCCCTGGCTCTTGAGCACATTTTCTTGGACGATATGATGACTCGACAGATCCTTGATGACATAAATCTGGTCGAACAAGATAACCTGATCAAGGAACATGGACCAAACATGCATGCGTCTCTTACTCAGTCTCGCAGCAGCGACATCCTTGCCAGAATCCGCGACTTTCCGTCTAAGGCTCTCGAGACGGTTGAAAGCGAGCATGAGGCAGCTATGCTCGTACTCGCCGATGGCATGGAGAGCCTTCTTCTTACTCTCGATGCTCTCATGAGACGCGAACTCGGGGAAATCGACCGAGTTGACGGCGCCCTCTTCCTCGTCCCGTCGTATCGAGCCGAGATCGTTGTAGATGCGCGCCATGGTCGACAGATGCCTCGACACGTCGGCGGCGAGATACTTCTCTCCCGCCGTAGGAAACACTTCCTTGCCGCCCCCGCCGGGCGTCAGGGTGGCGCTTAGCAGACATCCGATATACGCCCATGCGAAAGGGCCAGACACGTTGTCTGCGCCCGTGCTCCGCGCCCAGTGGAAGAACGAGTTGGTTGATCCCGTGGCTTTATTGCCGGCGGACCGCTGCTGCCGGAAGCGCGCGCTGTCTTCTTCCTGTTGCACCTGGGCTAGGAGATAAGTGCGCAGTTCGCGCCGGAGTGTCTTTTGGTCTGCGGCACTGGCGCGCTTGACCTGCGGGTGCTCGAGGCAGTATTTCTTGAACTCTGTCAAAGTGGCGAAGACCTCGCCCTCGGCCCATGTGTTCTTGTTCTTGTTGTTGTGCTCTTCGTCGGTAACTATTCCGTCGTTACCGTTGGTGTCGCTGTTTTCCTTGCCGGAGCCGTTGATGTGGTCGCCGTTTACGTGGCCGTTACCATTTTGGTGTTGTTTGCCATTGGTAACAACAACCGGCTCTTGCTCCGGAAGCACATCGTGCACAAGCTGGCGGAGCTCAGATATCCGACCTGCAAAAGCGGGTGCTGCGACAGCCTCCATGAACTCATCGACCTGGTACGTCAACATGGAGAGCAGCGACACGTCGTACAGGAATGACGCCGACGCGAAAGTGCGCGCGCGGTTGTTGGGGCTCGTCCAGAAGAAAGGGATGAGGTCGAAGTACTTGTCTTCTTGCATCCCCTGGCGCTGGAATACTTCCAGTCTGCGCTTTAATAATAAGGGCTTCAAGAGCACGGCCTCGATCATGGATCCGCGCAACTCCCATTCGGGGTGTGCGGCGAAGAGCTCAGCCTTTGAGAAGAGCTTGATGTGCTTGTTCATGCGCTCTTGGGAAACGTTCTGCCACAGACTTGAGCCGATAGTGGCAACTGCTGGGGGTGTGGTGCCGGCGGCTTTGAGCGCTGCTAGAAAGTATGAGTCTGTCAACAGAGGAGAGGCGTAGCTGACTTTCTCAATCCAAATGTAGTTTGGCGGGCGGTCGTGGATGGACTGGATGAATGCCACGCCACGCGCGATAGCATCATCAAGTGGTTGACGCAGATCGTTGAAGAAGCATACGCGCCGGGCTTCGCTGAGGATCAGAATACCGTATGCCGTCTCCTCAATTGACTGATTCCACGAGCCGTCAAGGCTCTGGTCTAGGAGTGGCCGTAGACAAGCCTGGAATAAAGCAACGGCTAGTCTGGACTGCAGGTCCTCGTCAAAGACACCTGGTAGTCTGTTTTGCTCTATCAAGTGCAGAATGTCTATTAAGGCCTCAACTAGTAGGACTGAAGGGTAGAGGTAGCAGGTGTTCTGGAGAAGTTCAGTTAGCTGCTGTTATCGCCCTGGGAACACACCTCAGGCTGTTATACGTACCCATTTGTCCATGATCTTGCCATCGCTCTTCCACCAGAAGTCGACAAGGAACCGGGCCACTTTCTCGATCTGGGTAGCATAGAGAGACACGTCGGGCTGCTGGAGGAGGGCCAACAGCGCGTTGCAGTTAGCGGTTGGGCTGGGGTCTCTTTCTCCTGCGTAGGTGCGGAAATGGGTCTCTGCCTCGAACACCTCGATCAAGCTCCTGGGGCTAACCGGTCTTCCGAGCATGTTCAAGGTAGAGATGGTCTTGGCAGTATCGTCGACATCTGCTTCAAAGAAAGGAGCTGTCGTGCCTGTCAGTTTGATATTCATTTAATGTTGCAGTCGTCCCAGAAGACATACCAAACCCAAGTACGCCTTTCTCAACCTCGAAGGAGCGACTTAAGATATCCAGCATCTGGGTCAGTTCAGGGCCTTCCAGATCACCTTGGGTGAAGCCGGCTCTGAGTAACGTCGACAGCATCTGCAAACAAGGTCAGTGATGTCATCGAGTCTGTGCAAGCGGGACGCATACCCATGTGATCTCGAAATGTGTGGAGGGGAAGGCGCTCGGAACAGCTCCGCTTCCGCGGCCGGCAGCATATTGGACGACATGCCTAAGGTACTCTTCGGACTCATCATCCCACTCGGTAGAGTGCATAAGGTATGCTGCTGTGGAAGAGGGTGAACCCAACATAGAACCATGCACTCTATGGTGTTTCACTTTATCAAAGTCCAGCTTGCCGATGAACGATTCTAACGAGTGAAGAGCGGTAAATCTGCGAGGTCCGTAGAGGAACTCGGGTCGGAAGCGAGACATTTTGGCATGGTTGATCTTCATCAGCAGCGGCTTAGAACCGAATTCAAAGACGAGCGACGGGTCTTCTTTCTCTAGTAGTTCGAGCATAGCTGGAACGATGATCTCGAACCCGACGTGTTCCGTCGTTGACACATCCCAAGCGGCCAACTGAGACCGCAATGAGGCGGTCGCTCGCTCGACTCGACCGGCCAGGTCTTGCGCATCGTGTTGGAGTTGAAGTGGCTCAGCCTGGTGACGCTTCAGAGCCAATAGAGGCCCTGCTGTGTTCAAGATGCCGTCGATTTGGGCGCCAGAGCCAATCGGCCAGTCGCCGTTCTCTGACTGGGTGGAGAGGATGTACTCGAAGCACTCTGGGAATAGCCACTGCTTTTGTCCGTCTATGAGTTTGGTGACTATCGACACCCAGGCCGTGTCATAGGCGGCAACGCTCATCGCTCCCAAGCCATACTTTTCCGTGTAGTTTTCCAACGCCGTTCGCATCAACGACTTGGCATCGTTGGCGAGGTGGTTGGCATCCTGCATCGTGATCAGGTGAGGACTGAAGTCTGCGATAGTGATTCACCGTCTTTTCTGTCACAGCAATTGATTAAGCTGGAATATGTTTTTTATCTATTTAAATTAACATTTAAATAATATAGTGAAAGAGGTTGTTTATAGTATGCTATGACTATGTACCGCAATTCACTGCTGTGCCTCATTCCCCCCCCTTTACCGTTACCAATCTGTCTACTGAAGTAACAGAGTCCCACTCCTAAAACAGTAATCGGAGTACTGCAGATACCAAGTAATATTGTACGTACTATAGGCTAAGTAAAGTTCCATGCTTATCGATGTAGGTATCCATGCGATTATGCAACAGTTGTGATCCTTCAGAGCGCTCCGGCATTGCGGGTGGAGTTTGTCAACCCGGCTGACTAAGTTGGTGTTCCAAAAGGAGCACCACTGAGCCAGTGAAATACCGAAGTTACATCGGATCGCCCGATATGGGATCGCCGCGCCGGGGGCACCCTATTAAGACCTCCGCCGACTATTGAAACCACCTGCCTGGACTAACCCGAACGACGCCTAATATCGCTTGACGTTCACACGTTAATACGATTAGTCCCAGCTGAAATGGCCAGGAATCTCAAAATGAAATTCAGATACTGTTCTGTTTTAACAAACGATTAATTCTCCCGTCCAGAACCCCGCGATCCTGCTAGGTTACCGAACGCCATGGCGAGAATGCAGCAGTTCCTCGAGCGCGACGACGCGACTCGGATTCTATATGCGGCTGGCATAGCAGTGGCCTTTGTCTATTGGATATATCATCGCTATATCGCGTCACACAGCTTAGGTTTCTTACCGCGGGCCGGTAAAGCGCCGGGACGCTTTGGATTTGGTATTAACAATGTCAAACGCGATTTCGCAAGGAATGGCATGGAAATCATCAATGAGGGGTACCGCAAGGTGAGCAAACGGTTTAATCTACGGTCTTTCTGATGAACTTTTCTAACTAGTAGGTAATATGACGCAGAACAAAAATGGCATGTTCTTGGTACAGACGTTGAATGTAGAACGGGTTGTGTTGAGTCCCAAGTACATCGAGGAGATCAACAGCAAAGTGCCAGAGGGCACACTGGATATGGTGGAAGGCCTTCGAGAGGTAGGTAACGTTCAGACACTCACCGTTCGCAACTGCCGTTTTCACATGACTGACTCGTACCCAAGCGACTTCTCAGTGCCCAAACCAACCTTGACGTCGTCTTCCGGAGTCCTCTGCATATTGACGTCTGCAAGGACCAACTGACACGGAACCTCCGTACGTACCTAATCACAATCCAGTTTAGTTTGATAGGCCTCGCGCGAGGACTAGTTGCTAACCATACCTAATAGATCAACTGATCGAGCCACTCAACGATGAAGCCAACCACACCTTGACGAGACTCATTCCCCACCAAGTCGAGCTCAGGGCCTACGACACCATGGTGGGCATCATCACCAAGAATGCGTCCCGGATGTTTGGAGGTACGACGATCAGCCGAAACGAGGAATGGCTCAAGTCAGCGGCCGACTACTCGATGGATGTCGTCAAGGTAGCCGTCCAGTTACGTCCCTACCCAGCGTTCATCCGGCCACTGATCTACCCCTTCCTGGAGGGCTCCAAGATCCTCGATCACCACTTGTACGTTGCCAAGAAGACTTTTAGTCACATCTTTGCGGAGCGTTTGGCGTTGAAGCCGGGTGACGAGAAGCCCGTCGACATGATCCAATGGCTGGCCGACTCAGCCCGGGGAAGCGACCGCAACCCCGACGTGCTCGCTCACAACATGTTGTTCATGGCGCTGGCGTCGGTGCACACCAGTTCGGCGACCATCATCAACGTCCTATTTGACCTCTGCGCCAATCCCGAGTTCATGGAGCCACTTCGCCAAGACGTGAGGCAGGCCATCGATGAGTCTGGGTGGACCCTAGCGGCTATTGCCAAGATGAAGAAAGTCGATAGTTTCATGAAAGAGTCCCAGCGGATGAACCAGGCAGTTTTGAGTAAGTGTGGGTTCACTAAGCCAACAAGCAAACTAACCAACATTAACCAACGTCACTAAAATGTCCAAAAACGAAAAACGAGAGATTGCTTTGCTGACTGTTCTTTTTCTTCAGTGACATTCAACCGCAGACTAGCCAAACCCCTGAAATTCGAGGACGGCACCACGTTGCCTACCGGGACATACATCACCATGCCCAGTCACGCGGTGGCGATAGACCCAGACATCTACTCCAACCCAGAGACCTTTGACGGGATGCGCTTCTTTGAGAAGCGCATGTCAGCCAAGGTTGAGGCCAACCGCCACCAGTTCGCGACGACGGGACCAGAGTCCCTAGCCTTCGGCCAGGGCAAGACGGCGTGCCCCGGCCGCTTCTTCGCCGCCTCCAACATCAAGGTCGTCTTCGCTAATATCCTCTTAAATTACGACGTCTCCTTCCCGAAAGGCCAGACGGAACGGCCCAAGAATCTAGTCAAGGGCGGCCTCGTCCGTCCCGATCCTAGACAGACCCTAATTTTCACCCCGCGGGCGTAGTCTAGTCTAGTATACCTATGTAAATTGGGGAAACACGGACATGGTGCATACGTGGTTTTTGCTTTCTCTCTCTCTCTCTCTCTCTCAAGCATGGGTCGGTCAAGGATAGATAGAATGTATTGTTAAGTCTTAATTGAACGCATATTTAGCATTCTAGCCATTCACCTGCAGACGCCTTCGGTACTATCCAAGGTTGACATAAAGTTAGGATGCTGTACGCGGTAACACGGTAACGCGGCATATGCTGTGCCTAACGAGCTGGAGGAAGAATGCACACATCCATCTTGGGACCCTACCACAAAGCTTACATGCAGCCAAACCCCCAAAATCTACAGTAATACCCTTAATAATAATGACGTGTTGGGCTAAAATAAAAGCCGTGGCAATTGTTGACACCCCTGCTAGGTACATCATGCGATTCGGCGCTAAGGGCCAGTTCGGTTTTTAGCACGCCGGTGCTTTTTGATTATGTAAGAGGTCCACTTTGTACCTCCCAAGACGCTATATCTGAAACTAAGCAGTATTTAGTATGGTAAAAAAGGGATACATTGTCGTTTTTCTTCACACTTGACTTTTTCTATGTATCTCAGGTCACTGAGTGCACCTCTTGGCATACTAACTACGAAAAGAAGCCATCTACACCCTTTTTGGCGGTTCTTGGCAGAAATAAGGGCAGCACGCCGAAACCTCCTCTGGAGGAGGTTTCGGCGTGCTTTTGCCAAGACCTATTCCAACACCTACTGCTACAGGCACCTCCAGAGCAATAGTACAACCAGTACAACGTTCTGACAAGGTTTCGCTAGCGTACTTACTATCACTAAATATGGCTAGTGCAGAGGCCCCGATGTATCCAAGTTACTCAGAGCGCTCCGGCGTGCTGAAAACCGAACCGGCCCCAAGGAAGCTCTCCCCTGACCCAAACTAAGCTTTCAAGGGTAGTCGGTCCAAATAAGCTTAATACAACCTGGGCATTTTCTGACTCTTTTTCGTCTCTTAGAGCTGCAAGGGTTTTAGCTTTCGTGCCAATCAGGTGTACTATGTGTACAGAGTGGCCGCTAGCGAAGTGTGCAAGTCATGCACATGCATACACCTACAGCTTGGTAAATAAGCAGTACATGCCTACCTTTGCTAGTGGAATATTTCTACAACGTAAGAACATATCCTGTGGCTGCAGCTGAAGATTAATAAAATTGGAGGAGTTGGAACTCTGACCAACTAGTCGCACAATGACTAAATGGGCGAAATTTTCGCATAGTAGAATTCCAAATCATGCTGGTTGACGATGAGTTCCCAGACTCTGGAAATGGCGCCAACGGCATTGAAACGTCGGTTTGTCAATCACGAAACGGTGAACACAAACATGCTTTGTAGAGTTGTAAAGGATCAAAAAAGCAAAAAATAGTCTTTTCTAGTTTATACATGCATAGTTTGCTGGTGTCAAATCATTTCCGTCAACTTAATTGGCCAAGACGGAGCTCATGATCTACAACAGGCACGTTATTATTGGAAAATAAGGTTTCAATGGTTTCGACGATCAGTGAATCCGTCACTATTGACTGAAACATTCTGTTGTTTTTTTTTGGTTCCGCAGGGTAACATGATAGCCGGACCGATGTCATGATACTATACTCTTGTACATACGTAACCTTGTATTAACTAGTCTTTTCTCCAACTCAGCCGCTATTGACGTGCCGATACGGCGCAAAACCGAAAATCCTACAAGACATACCTACATACACGATGTTTGAGGTCGACAACACTTACTCGGCCCGAGTAAATAAGCATGTTGGTTCTTTTCAATGACGGAGAGCGAACAAGACGTTGCCTACAATGAGGCGCCTGTAGGTAAGACGGTTAGGAAGGCAGGTAAGCTTTACATCGAACATGTTTTCCAAATCATCAGCGACGATCATGACCTAACCAGGAATGAAAGAATGAAGAGTACACATGTGCATGAAGAACACGAGATAGACACCAACACATAATATAACCCTGTTTGAAAATAGGTAGGTACTGTAACTCTCCCAAAACCCTGGTTTACATACAGCAACAACACTAATATGCAATGCACGAAGACAGACAGGCCAACCAATGAAAGACCAAATATCATACACCCGGAACGCCCCCCGTTAGTTAGTAAACCAACCCCCATAAAAAGGCCAAATAGTCTATCGAGTTTAAACCACCCAAAATAGCGTAAATCCCCCTAGTATGTTCATGAACAAACAACAAAGTAGGTTAAGTAGGTAGCCTGAACAAGGGCAAGGCAAGGAAGCCACGGGCTGAAACTAGGTAGATACCCGGTCTACTTCAAGTCCAGCTTACCCAACAGAGCAAGCATAGCCCTTGACTTCTCAGACCCCTCATCGATAGCCTCCGCCTCCGCCTTGGCCCTGACAAGCAAGCCGGCAACATGATCCCGCGTGTAGTCCAGGCTGCCCGTGCTCTCCATGTAGCGGACGGCGTAGCGCTTGATGTCGACGTCCGTGGGTCGTTGCGCGAGTATGTGCAGGAGTTCCCTGTTTCGGGGGTTGGAGCGGATGCTATGGATGATGGGGAACGAGAATTTGCCCTCTGTCAGGTCCTCGCAGAGGCCCTTCTTTTCAGTGTAGTCTTGATTGGCCAAGTTCTTGTAATCGTCCGCGATCTGAAACGCCTGGCCTAGCACCTCTGCTAAGCGTAGACAGTCGAAGGTAGTGGGCGATTGCGACTGCATCAGCTTCACGGCCAGCCTGAAAAGCCCGCCCGTCTTGTTCGATACCATCTCCAGGTAGTCCTCCTCCGTCGGACAGGTCAGTGTGTCTCGCCAGTAGAGGTCCATCCCCTGCCCCCGGTGCAGGTACAGCATCTCCGTCGTGTAGATCTCCATGGCCTGCTGCACCGTCTCGCGGGGAAGCTTCTGCAGCTCCTGAAGAGCGAGGAAGTACACGTAGTTCCCCGCGTTGATAGTCTGCGCTACACCGAATATGTTGTGCGCTACCGGCCGTCCCCGGCGCAGCATCGAGTTGTCCTGGATGTCGTCGATGAGTAAGGAGGATGTGTGAAGCATGCGTATTACGTTGGTGATGATCTCGAGAGACTCTTGAGGGACCTCGAGCCAGGCGTTAAATGCGTTTAGCAGGAGCGTCCTAAATTCCTTTCCGGGTTCGGCGGCGATGTAGTCGTATGGGCTTCGAATGATCTTCTCTTTCTCATCGTTCCATGTTGTCCCTACTTCTCCTCCGTCGGTCGTGCTCAGCGGCTGTTTCTCCTCATCCTCCTTGGTTTCTTGTCCACCCCAGCATTCTCTAGTTGCCTCTCGAGGACTCTTATATGATGAAGTCTCCGAGTCATCATGAACAGAGCAAGGGGGTGTTAACTCTGGTGCTTGCGGCTTTGGTAAGACGATGGGTGTTGGCGTGAGTAGTCCTGTTGGGCGCCGGGGATGGGGATATATAGTATCAAGTAACGGCCGAAGTGAAGACTTCAGAGGCGCCCAAGGCGATGATGTAACTGCCGCTGTATAGGTAGTCCCGTTAGTCTAGATAATCCGAGAGATACTGTGTTCGGATAATAAAACAAAAAAAAAAAAAAAAAAAAAAAAAAAACAAAAACAACAATAT
>Ga0247782_1000199_pt1 | contig 69728 bp, 61 predicted proteins | sample UWRJL019104C5_FD_179928 | JGI IMG/M metagenome (GOLD analysis project Ga0247782, IMG submission 179928) | Plant litter microbial communities from Arlington Agricultural Research Station in Wisconsin, United States - UWRJ-L019-104C-5 | ecosystem: Environmental > Terrestrial > Plant litter >... | reverse complement strand
AAAAAAGTAAAAAGAGCAGAGGGGCAATAAAAAGTTTAAAAAAAAAAAGTAGAGAGAGCAAGGGGGCAATAAAAAGTTTAAAAAAGGAAAATAAACACTTATAACTAGCTAAACCTAAACTGCAAAATATACAATTAAGTTATAAAAGTAGTTAAACAAAAATTTAGCTAAGCAATAATATATTTTAAATTATATAATATTAATTTTGCTTTTTAAAAACTTTTTATATATTAACTAGCTTTTATTATTAATATATTAAATATATTAAAAAAATTTTAATATATATATAATATATGCTTATATTAAATATTTTTTTTTATATAACTATTTTAAAAAAACTAAAACAGCTAATATTAAATAGTTAAAGCTTATATAATAAATTTTCTAGCATATAAAATATAATAATATTATTATTTTTATAATACTTTTTAAAATTATATAAATAACTAGTAGCTTTTATAATTATTAAAAATTTAAAATTAATATATATATTTTTTTTTAAATATTTATATATTAAATAAAATATTAAACTTAATTAATACTTTGTTTACCTATTTTTTATAGTTATAATAACTTAATTATTAAGTAATAAAGTGCTTTTATATTAAAATAATAAATAGTTTTTTTTATAACAATAATATTTAGTAAAATAATATAGCTATACAATAAAATAGCTTAAATAATTATAGCTTATTTATAATTATTTTATTATATTACTTTTAAAAATTTTATATAATTAAATAAAGTTATAATTATTTTAAATATAATTTTGCTTATAATAAATTTAGTTTTATTAAAGTTATATATATATTTTTTTTAAACTGTATATTTTGCTATTATATTTTATATAAAATAAACTACTTATAATATTTAAATAAATTTTTATATAAAACATGTTAATAATTAATTTAATAATTAAAATATATTATAAAAGCTAATTATTATTATATAAAAATAAAAGTTTAGTTTTTATTAATATATTTTTTATTATATAACTTTAATAATTAGTTAGCTTTATTTTAAATATTATTATATTTAAATAAAAATAATTATATAATAAAGTTAATATATTTTATAGCTATATTTGCTACCTAGCTATATTTACTACTTTTTTTTATTTTTATATAAACAATCTTTTATAACTTAACTATATAATAAAAAATTAATTTAAACTATTTAAAATTAAATTTGCTAAATATTTTTATTTTATTTTAATATGTTTATATATTATAGCTAAGCTTATTACATATTTTATAGCGTTGCGCGCAAGTTTTTTGCTTTTTTATATAACGACTACTTATATGCTTTTTTATTATTTTTTATATAATAGCTACTTTAGCAGCTTATAACTTTTTTATATTTTATATATAAAATAATTTTTTATTTATAATTTTGTTTTTTTTATATAGCAACGTTAACTAAATTAGTTATTTGCTATATAAAAAGTTGCAACTTTTTTTTTAATAAAGCTAAATAACATATAATAGCTATTGTACTATATATAATTTGCTATATATTTTTAATAATATATATTAGCAAGCTATTTTAATATTGTATAACAAAATATTTAACAAATATAAACTAAAATATTATATTTTATATATTGTTTAAAGTAATAAATTGCTAAAATAAAAGCAGGCTATTAAATAAAGCTTTAATTATAAAAGTAGTTAAATAAAAATTTAGCTAAGCAATAATATATTTTAGGTTATATAGTATTAATCCTACTCTTTAAAAACTTTTTTATACGTAAGCTTTTATTATTAACATATTATATATATTAAAAAACGCAAATAAAAAATCCTTTTTTAATATATATATAATATATGCTTATATTAAGTATTTAATTTTTTTTTTATATAACTATTTTAAAAAGCTAAAATAGTTAATATTAAAAAGTTAAAGCTTATATAATAAATATGCTAGTATATAAAGCATAATAATATTATTATTTTTATAATACTTTTTAAAATTATATAAATAATAGCTTTTATAGCTATTAAAAATTAAAAGTTAATATATACTTTTTATATAACTACTTATATATTAATTAAAATATTAAACTTAATTAATACCTTACTTATTTATTATTTAGCTATTTTTTATAGTTGCAATAACCTAAATATTAAGCAATAAAGTGCTTTAATATTAAAATAACAAATAGTTTTTTTTTATAATAATAATATATAATAAAATAACATAGCTATATAATAAAACAGCTTAAATAATTATAGCTTATTTATAATTGCTTTACTATACTACTTTTAGGTTTTTTATATAATTAAATATAGTTATAACTATTTTAAACAAAATTTTGCTTATAATAAATCTAGTCTTATTAAAATTATATATATATATTTTTTTTAAACTTTATATTTTGCTATTATATTTTATATAAAAGCAAACTATTTATAATATTTAAATAAATGTTTATATAAAATATGCTAATAATTAATTTAGCAATTAAAACGTGTTATAAAAGCTAGTTATTATTATATAAAAGTAAAAGTTTAGTTTTTGCTAACATGTTTTCTATTATATAACTTTAACAATTAGTTAGCTATATCTTTAATACTACTATGCCTAAATAAAAATAATTATATAATAAGGTTAAGTATATATTATATAATAGCTTGCTTTTTAGATTTAATAAGTTTTTAATTATTAGTAAACCTATTAAATATTGTTATACGACCGCGTTTTTAGTTAAAAAAAGTTATATATAGTATATTATAAATTTTAGCTGCGCGTTAAATATTTAGTTTTAAGTTTATATAAATTGTTTAAAGCGCAAAAATAATATTAAACTTTTTTTAAAGGCCTATTATAGTCGGTAGTAAAAATATAGTAAATCAAAAGTTATACATATAAAGGTAAAGAAAAGTGGTAAATATAGCTAGGTGGCAAATATAGCCGTAGAATACGTTAATATATTTTATAAGTGAATTATATACTTAAATTAATTGCACACTTTTTTTAACCTTTATATAAACAATTTTTAACTTATTATATTTTTACTATGTATTACAATAGGCTTTTAAAAAAAGTTTAATATTATTTTTACACTTTAAACCTTTTATATAAACTTAAAACTAAGCGTTTAATATATAGCTAAAATTTATAATATATTATTAATAATTTTAGCAAACTAAAAACGCGGCTATATAATTATATATAATAGTAACTTTAAAAAAAATTAAATTTAAAAAGTAAGCTATTATATAATATATATTTAACTTTATTATATAATTATATTTATTTAAGTATAGTAGTATTAAAAATATAGCTAATTAATTGCTAAAGTTATATAATAAAAAATATATTAATAAAAACTAAACTTTTTTTTTAATATAATAATAACTAGCTTTTATAATATATTTTAATTACTAAATTAATTATTAATATGTTTTATATAAAAATTTATTTAAATATTATAAGTAGTTTACTTTTATATAATATATAATAATAAAATATAAAGTTTAAAAAAAATATATATATAATTTTAATAAAACTAAATTTATTATAAGTAAAATTTTATTTAAAATAAATATAACTATATTTAATTATATAAAAAACTTAAAAATAATATAATAAAGCAATTATAAATAAGCTATAATTATTTAAGCTGTTTTATTATATAGCTATATTATTTTATTATATATTATTATTATAAAAAAAAACTATTTATTGTTTTAATATAAAAGCACTTTATTGCTTAATAATTAAATTATTATAACTATAAAAAATAGCTAGATAATAAATAAGCAAAATATTAATTAAGTTTAATATTTTAATTAATATATAAGTAATTATATAAAAAGTATATATTAACTTTTAATTTTTAATAACTATAAAAGCTACTATTTATATAATTTTAAAAAGTTTATAAAAATAATAATATTATTATGCTTTATATGCTGATATATTTATTATATAAGCTTTAGCTTTTTAATATTAGCTATTTTAGCTTTTTAAAATAATTATATATAAAAAAATTAAATATTTAATATAAGCATATATTATATATATACAAAAAAAAAAAATTTTACTTATATTTTTTAATATATTTAATATATTAATAATAAAAGCTAATATATTAAAATATTTTTAAAAAGCAAAATTAGTGCTATATAACTTAAAATATATTATTATTTTGCTAAATCTTTATTTAACTACTTTTATAATTAAAGCTTTATTTAATAGCTTATTTTTATTTTAATAATTTATTATTTTAAATAATATATAAAATGTAATATTTTAGTTTATATTTATTAAATATTTTATTATATAATATTAAAATAGCTTGCTAATATATATTATTAAAAGTATATAGCAAATTATATATAATATAAAAGCTATTATATATTATTTAGCTTTATTAAAAAAAATTATAATTTTTTATATAGCAAACAATTAACTTAGTTAATATTATTATATAAAAAAAACAAAATTATAAAATAAAAAATTATTTTATATATAAAATATAAAAAAGTTATAAGCTGCTAAAGCAGCTGCTATATAAAAAATAATAAAAAAGTATATAAGTAGTAGTTATATAAAAAAATAAAAAACTTGCGCATAATATTATAAAATATATAGTAAGCCTGGCTATAATATATAAACATATTAAAATAAGCAAAAAACATTTAATAAATTAAATTTTAAATAGTTTTAATTAATTTTTTATTATATAGTTAAGTTATAAAAAATTGTTTATATAAAAGTTAAAAAAAGTATATAATTAACCTAGGTATATAATTAACCTATAAAATATATTAAATATATATTATATAATAGCTTACTTTTTAAATTTAATAAGTTTTTAATTATTAATAAACTTATTAAATATTATTATATAATTATATATAATATATTATAAATTTTAAATATATATTAAATTTTTAATTTTAAGTTTATATAAAGCGCTTAAAATATAAAAATAATAATAAACTCTTTTTAAAAGCTTATTATAATAAATAATAAAAATATAATAAATTAAAAGTTATATATATTAAAGTAAAAAAGGTGTTAAATATAGCTAAATATTAAATATAGCTATAAAATATATCAACGTATCCCACAGGTTAATTGCACATCCAGGTCGATTGCACACTTTTCTTCTCATACAAAAAACGTCCGTGCGCAACATTATAACTTGGCCAATACTAATGCTATAACAATATAAATAGTGCTAGTCGATTTCTAACTAAATAATGAGTTTAAATATGATTTTTTTATATTTATAGTATTTTTATTTGGAAGGTTATTAAGGTCATAAATAAACAAGGATTATTAAAAAGATCTTGGCAAAAGGGGCCGTGCGTAAATTTATAACTCTATTAATTTTAGTTATACAATAATAAAAATTTAACTATTAGATTTCTATTAAAATAAGGAATCTAGTAGTATTTTTTTTATTTTAATTCCTTATATATTAAACTAGTTATACAGTATTATAGTATTTGTACTATAATATAATCCCTGCTAAAAATTATATAATCCTTGCTTAGCGTATTACTTAATAACTTGCTAAATAAAAATATTATAAATATAAAAAAATTATATTTAAACTCGTTATTTAGTTAGGAATCGACTGGTGCTATTTATATTGTTATAGCATTAGTATTAGCCAAGTTATAATGTTGCGCACGGACTTTTTTTGTATGAGAAAAAAAGTGTGCAATCGACCCGGGTGTGCAATTGACCTGTGGGATACGTTAATTATTTTTATTATTAAATATTAAAAACTTATTTTTTTTATTTATATATAAACTATATTTTTTTTTAGCTTTATATTGCTTTTTATTATTGTTTATATTAAATTTTTATATATAAATGCACAACTTTATTTTTTTTTTATTAAATCTTTATATAAATATAGCTATTTTATAAAAAGCTATTAATATTATTATATATAACGCACTATACTTAAAGTTTATAATATAGTATTATTTATTTTTAAGTGTATATTTAATTAAAAAATAAAAACTAAAAAATATATATATATGCGCGTTTAACTTAAAAAAATACTAACTAATTTATAAAACTATAGCATCTTATTTATATAAAGGTAAATAAGTATTATCTTAACAGGGGTACCTACCTAAATGTTAGCTTGTTCACATTACTTGGGCAAAGGCATGTTAAAACTGTCCATTGTTTTAAAGCACAAGTCCCTTATTAGATGATTCATCACATTCGATGTTGTCGTAAGGATATATATATATAATGTATATGGTCGATCGCTTCTTTGTTAAGGTCGATGTTGTTCGTCCAGTTCCCGACTAAGGCGACGGGAACTAGACTGGACCCCGCTTACCCGGTTTGTTTCGCCGGGCTACCGGGGAAGGGGGGGGGGCCGGCGGGGAAGCGACCTATTTACCTACCTACCATCCAATATTTACTTACTACTTGTAAGTAGGCAGGTAGTCTCCACTTACCACCGGTTTTGCCATCCGGTACAGCTTTTGCAAGCGGCGACAGTCAAGCGCACGCAAGACCTGCTGCGGCCAGGCTCCCAGAAATGCAAAATGCTTCTAACCAAGAGAGCACTACCAACAGAAAGCTTTATTGTGACTACAAAAGTAAAATGTTAGTAATTCCAGCAGATTGCTTTTTTATACACCCAAGCGAGATAAAGGCGCTTCTTGGGGTAATAGTTGGGTTATGTCAAGTTTTCGGCCCCCAAAAAGGGACGTTTCATCAGCTCATGCGAGTCGCTGGTGCAGGGCCTTGACATACCCTACTTAATATATACCTTCCCGTTTCTCTTGCATCTTTTATTGATTTCTGGCAAGTTAAACATGAGCGCGTCCAACAGAAGCTGAAAGTCGACTGCATAAGGGGATCCCTTGTATTTAGCAAGTAGCACATTTGCACGGCCAAGCAAATGTAGCTCGCGTAACCCTTGGCAATAACGAGACTTCAAACCCACCCTCCCCCCAAATAAAAACAATTTTTATCTCTATCCTCTTCTTACATTTTGAACGCTCAAAAGCAACCCGGCGACCTACAACATAGGCTATCAACACCCATCGTTACTATCACCGCGTGTTTTGAAGATGTCGTCAAACGAGGGCCCTGCGGTCGCCGGCAACCCGACTGATGAACCAATTGCCATGTCCAAGAGCGCGCACGACACTGTCTACGAAGCCTCGCCACGTACAGAAACTGGCGTCCCTGCTCCCGGACAAGGACAAGATACGGCAAGCTCGTTAGCGATGCTGCGGTTTGCGCCTGTATTCATGCGGCCTTTGATCCTTCAGTCGATGGTTGAGGATGCTCTGCCCGACTGGAATACCCGCGGCCCTGATAGCTTTCCCTCGCTGCATACCTGGCGCTTGAGGGGACATGCCCTTATGGGACAACCGCCAAATGACATTAGGGTGATTGATGTGGAGAGAAACGGGGCCACTATCGATAAGGGGGAGGCGGCATTTGAACAGGCGGACTCGATCCTCCGGCTCCCTCTGCCCCAAGGTAGTGGCGTCTGCCGCGTCATCATTGGGTCCCCGGAGTTGGGGCGCGTGGACAAGGAGTTTGCTAGACGGGCTGTTAACCTCGCTGGAGAAAAGGTACGAGGGGCAAGCTTGGATGAGGCGTTTGAAAAGACGCATTTCCGATCTAGGATCAGCCCCGGATTTGATCTCGCGAGGTTACGGGATTTGTGGATCATGGAGGAAGTGGCCTGGAAGCCATTCTGGCTTCCTATTCTGTCCATGCGACCGCCGGCTGACAAGTCTGGAATAGCCTGTAGTCCGATCGAGGGTTGCGTGCGAGCATCGGGAAGAGAAGTCCTGTACACGCAATTCAGCTGGATTCTAGTACAGACCATCCCTTTGGAAGGTGACCGGTTTCTATGTGAGTAGACTCGCCACCAAATATCGACTCGCCTTGCTGAAATGGCGCACTTTACTGACCGGTCGTCATGAGAAAAACTCTAGTCCTCTGCACTCTTCCCTCGCGAAAATTTCGTGCCACCACCCCGCTTCCGCCCCCCATGGACCTTGACGATATCAAACGGCTCACCGAAGGTGCTGCCAGCCCAAGCAAGGAAGAAATCTTTGAGGTTCTCTCTCGTGACCAAGAGCGAAGCTGCAGGGAATGTTTTGTGAACTTACTACTGTCTAACGACTCGGCAACCCGGTTGACGGACGGCAAGACAGACAGGCTCTGCCAGCTGCTGCTGCTCGATGTCTTCCGCGCCGTTTCCGAAACATCTGTACGCCTGAATCGAGACATGAGTGCAACTATAGCGTCCCGCGACCTGCCTCAGCTTCACAATGGCAAACCGCAGCAAATCCTTGGGGAGCTCAGAAGCAACTGCGCTATCATCGAGTCCCATTTTACGAACCTCAGGCTTGCCAAGCGCGGGGCCGAGCACCTTTTCCAATGGCTCTCCTTGGACGATGCGGGTGAGCGCGAGCCCGACGGCTCTGTGAGGACGAATTACCGCTGGCTCAAGAGGGTTGAGCTTGCATTGCAAGCCGACCTAGACAACTGTTGCTCCCAAGCCGAGAGGGGCCGGGATGAGTGGATGCGGTGGGCGGCAAACCAGGGGGAGTTCATTAAGGGGATCGAGTCCAAAAATGTAGAGAGGCTGACGGTCCTCGCGGCCGTCTTCCTGCCTCTCGGCTTTGGGGCCGACCTCCTAGGCATGCAGTTCCGCCTCCGCGAACTGGGTCTGATCTTGTACGACTACCTGGGCTTGGTCGTCAGCGCCAGCTTGCTCCTCTTTATCCTCTACAAAGTTGTGCCGCTGCTGCAATTCGTGTTCCTGGCCTTCAGGACAGACTCCCCGGCACAAAGAAAACAGTCGACATTTTTCCTTGCCAAGGTTTTCCTGCAAGGGAACTGGTTGCTGGTACTGGTAGCCCTCTGGTCCATCCTCGCCGCATCCTTTATAGTTGGTATAGTAGGCGATATACCTCGTTCGCTAGTAGTTTTGAAGTACGGCGGAATATCGTGGGCTGCTTTGTTTTTACTTTATATTATATATGCTTTGGCTTGGGGGTGGTTTTCCAGCACTATATGGTCAGTTTTGGGCTGGAACATCGTTGGCTAGACTAGAAATTAGGGAATAAAGTTGAGTAACGGGGCCATATCTAATATGGTACACGTCTTCCTGACATGGGTTGCTAGTTTTAATAGTACTTAGGTGCACGCAGTGCACCTGCCCCTTTATACTTTTGCGTAGATTTAAGATTGGCAGCATTGATCTGACGGTTTCAAGGCTGTGAATATGCCTGTTATAGTTCCATTGTATTAAGTGAGATGTAGAAGTATTTCTTGACTGGTAACAAGAAGTCTGGCAAAACCCGTAGGGACGGATAAATATCAAGCAATAAGGCAGTCTATAAAAGTTAGCTACCGTATATCTTAAGACTCAACCAGGCTTACCTGGCTGCTAGCTAACTCGTTAAACTTTCGGAACCCCTGAGTGTCACCTGTTAGTATCTCGTGGGACGCCGCCTCGCAAGTCCCACCCTGCTTCTTACATCAAACATCTGTTTAGCCCGTGGGTCTTCCATAGTCTTCATGCGGAAACCAAAGTCCATCTGTGTTGTCAAGGATGTAGTGTAGCGACGAATATGATTAAAGAAGTCATTAGGGTCATCTAAGAAACCCATTAACATTGCATTGTTCTCGAGATCTTGGTACGGTAGATATCTATCTATGACACCAAGATTGAGAATCCGATGACTGAGTTTGCGAATGTTCTTGAGTGTCTCGTCATATGGCTATACACTCTCAAGTCAGCAAGCACATAGTCACGCATCACACATGTGGCTATTACTCAAGTGACAGAAAAGACGAACCATGAGTACAACACGACGTCCAGCACTGATGAGATATTGCGCGATATACCGCTCCGGCCTTGACGAGTATATCCCCCCACGTTTGTCAAGCAAATCCTTGATTGCCTCATCCTTGCTAAGAACGATCATGACCTTTGAGCCAAGAATCAGCGAGTATATCGGCCCGTACTGTTGGGCCCATTTCTGGAACTGGATATGGCCTTTGCGCATTGGCATTTGATGCAGGTTTTCAATGATTGGCAAAGTGGGAGGGCCAGGGGGTAAGCCTTTCGGTCTCCTCCCATATGGAGTGAGCACTAGGAAAGCAACAAAACATGTTGCTAGAATTAACACCAACAGAGACGACATTGTCAGGTACAGGTAACTTAAAGTGTTAAAGTTAGATGTTGTAATTTTATAAGTATATTAACGCAGTGGGAGCACAAAGCAACTGAGATAAGTAGAAAGATTTATATAGTTCACAAGCTATAGCAGTCTTTTATGCACTAAATACAAATGTCTTGTAATTATAGAAGTTCGATGTATAATTTATACAAACAACTAATACACTCCTATAAGCCTATGACGTTTTACTGGCAATGCGGTTAAAGATCGATACCATCCGGCAACTAGTAATTTTAAAATTACAGGGATAATAAGCTACTCGGGACTCGGGCGGGCGCATACTGGGGGCCGAGAGGGAGGAGGGGGCGGGAAGGTGATTGCGATGTAGTGCAACCTCATGCACCACTAGCAGGGCGTGACCGCTCTGTTTCTCCTGTTTTTATAACGGATTTTCTACAGTGCAAGAGGCTGCGCCGCCCACTTTAACATCTATTTTAATGTGCGGCAGGACTTGCTGTTCTTTCTCCCCAGGGATTTGTGAGCTGTGATAGCAAGGGATAAGTAGATAAAAATGGAGATCGTGCAGTACCCTACATATTGCAACCCCAAGAAAATAAGTAAACTGCAACTTTTCCATCCGCGGAAAATAGGGTGCCTCTATTTTTGAGGCGTCGGCAAGCTATCTGCAACTTCCCGGGAGCGCCACTATTTTCTTTGATTTTTAAATCGGGCTAGCACATCTTTGCTTAGAGGGGTATCATTTCCTATTAGTATTCTACAGCACGAGTGAAGTCTAAAGCCTTGACGAAGCAACCGTCCTAACAATTCCTAGATCATGGCTCAATCTGAATATGACATCATTGTTGTCGGCGGTGGGACTGCCGGCTGTGTTCTTGCAAGCCGTCTTTCCGAAGTAAAGGACCTTCAGATCCTCTTGATAGAAGCCGGCGAAGACCTTACAACCGATCCCAGGGCCAACCACCCCTTGATGGGAGCTAGATTACTAGCTTCGGAGGCCAATTGGGGCTTCAAGACTGTTGCCCAGGTAGGTGCAAACCCTCCCTTCTGATCCAAGGCGACTGTTTACTCAACATTACAACCAGCGGAACCTCCAGGGCAGAGAGATGATAGCACCGGCAGGTCGGCTTCTCGGCGGTTCCAGTGCTGTGAATGGATTCGCCTTTCTTTTCAACTCCAAGGCCAATCACGATGCGTGGGCTGATTTGGGAAACCCGGGGTGGGAATGGTCTAGCTTCTCGACAACTATGTTGCGCTTCCGAGATGGCCAGAGTCCTCTTCAAGTGAACGTTCCAAGAGAAGAAACTCAGTGGCCTCGGGTTTGGCGAGAGACGCTATCCAATCTAGGGTTTCCAGTGTGCACAGAACCCTTCTCAGGAGAACTTTGGGGCAGTATAATGGGACCCGAGACGATTGGGACGGAGAAGAAACGCAGCTTCGCAGCAAATGCATACCTCAATGATCATGTTCGATCCAGGAGCAACCTTAGCATTATGAGCGGCGCTACAGTGGAGGAGATTACGACTAATACATCTAATGGGGTCACGGCAACCGGAGTTCAATATGCCAACACCAAGAGTGGCGACAAAGGCATGGTGCGCGCTCGAAAAGAAATAATTGTTAGCGCCGGTGCCATCAACTCACCCAGGTTGCTTGAGCTCTCAGGATTTGGCGACGAGAAGCTGCTGCGGAGGCTGGGGATCGATGTCGTTGTCGACAACCCAAACATTGGCGAGAATCTCCAGAACCACCCCATGTTCACTGTCACTTACGAAGCCAGAGACCAAGAAGGGTTCGACACGATTGATCAACTGCTCCGAAGAGATCCTGATGCCATTGCCGAGGCGCTAAGTCTCTACGAAGCCGAGAAGGTAGGACCGGCCTCTCAAAGCAATCTCAACATCCTAGCCCAGCTGCCAGTATCGTATGATGAGGCATTGAGACAGGTAGTAGATACTCATATTCCAGTGCTACCAGACGAATCCGTCGGCACATTGGCTCAAGCGCAGGAAGCCTTCGTCCGATCCCACCTCGCCTCACCTTCCGAAGCGTCTGCATGCTACATGACAGCCCCAGGATTTGTCTGCTTCGCAGGCGACAAGTCAGTCATACCTCCGCCTTCCGGCAGTGAGAAGTACTTCACCATATCAGCACATCTAGGCCATCCTCTCTCCCGAGGATCGGTGCACATCACACAAGCATCGTGGCTGCCACCAACGGGCGCAGGAAGTGTAGCAATTGACCCGAACTTTTTCAGCCACCCACTAGACCTAGAGATTCTAGCGCGCCACGTGCAACTCGCCGAGAGGATCGCGATGAGCGAGCCCCTGTCCAGCCAACTAAAGCTGGACGGGAAGAGGAGCCCTGGAATGCCCAGCACCGGCGAGTTTTCAGACATTGAGAAGGCGAAAGACTACCTCCTAAAGACAGGCGTAGGAATGCACCATTGGATGGGATCGTGTGCCATGGCACCGCGAGAGATGGGGGGAGTAGTAGATTCTGCGCTGCGCGTGTACGGCTGTCGCAATCTCAGGGTGTGCGATGCGAGCATCATGCCGATCGCGCCACGGTCGAATCCTCAGGGGGTGATATATGCCATCGCGGAACATGCAGCGCAGATCATCCAGACGATGGTGTGAACTGAATAAACAAATGTGGTTTCGATCAGCTCTTACCAAGCACATCCAATAAAGCTCATGTATTAGCCCCTGGCATAAAATTAAATGCGCTGCAGCGGAAACAAAAAAAATAATAAATAAAAAGTAAGTAGCATAAAAAAGTAGTAGACTTTAATATGCTATAGTGTTCCTGATACCGTTCTGACAAACGACGATCTTGAAGAGAGCACTCTTAAGGAAAACGCTACCAAGAACGAAGCGACTGGGACCAAAGATGTAGCACACGTCAGCAGCCCCGATTATGACCACGGGCTGGGAATCCGCAGTTACTTCATAGCTTTCTCGTAAGCTCTCTATTCACACACTCTTCCCAGGTGTTACTCACACCGACTTAGGATAGCGGTGATGGTATTTCTTGTTGTGCTGGAGATCCCTATTGTGCCTACAGCATTAGTGACGATATCGAACGATGTCGGCGGCTTCGACGAGCTAAGCTGGGTGATATCAGCTTATCTTCTAGGGCGAGTCGGTACGGACGGCCTTGCTACCCTTTTCATCTCATGATTGTCAAAGCATCTAACTTGATATTCAGGTGTCATGGTGATATTTGCTAAACTAAGTGATATATTCGGTCGAAAGCTCACATTTACCATCTCTATCTCAATATTTGCCATCTTCTCCGGTGTATGCGGCGCATCGCAACACTCACTCAACTGTGAGCATTCATAATATCTATGCTGACACTCAGCTAGCCCACAGCCATCTCATTACAATCTTACAATTATACTAACAAGAATCATAGTATCGTATTCCGTGCCTTCCAAGGCGTAGGCGGCGGCGGCGCCTACTCCCTAAGTACCGTGCTACTAACCGAGCTTGTCCCACCTTCAAAGCTCGCGAAAGCAACGGCCCAGCTCTCAATGTTGACAACATTAGCGAATACGCTGGGACCTATCATCGGGGGTGCGATAAGTAAGAACACGAGTTGGCGTTGGATATTCCTTATCAAGTACGTCGCGACGCTCGCATAGGACAATATCCTCGTTCTAGCACTGACGTGGAGGCAGTGCCCCTATCGCAGCAGCAGCTCTAGTTTCCGCGCTGGTAGCCATACCGACTAGGTTTCCAAAACACAGACATCTCACCTCAGCCGTTAAGCCTGAATCTAAATCTAGATCTAAGTCTGGTGATGACAAATCATCATTATCAGCTAGTCTAGCCAGGCTCGACGTGGTCGGCACCCTGTTGATACTAATCGCGACCGTGTCGCTAGTCGCCGGTTTCGAAGAGGCAGACTCGTGGTTTCCGTGGAAGTCGGCGTACGTGATTACGCTACTGGTCGCATCGGGAACCGTCTGGATCGCTTTGATTCTATGGGAGAGGGGTCTCACGATATCCGACAATGACCGCGAACCAGTTCTGCCTTGGCGGCTGCTCATAAATCGCGCCATGGTGGCCATCTTATCGTAAGTCACATGCCTTATCGACTCCTTTCTATATGAACATCACTAACAAGGACTTGGGCGGGAAATGAAGGGTATTTTTCATGCTAGGCGGACCATTAGTCGTTACTCTTTACCAAATCCCACAGACATTCCGTCTCGTCTACGGACTGTCCGATCTGGACTCAGGGATCAGGGTCGTTCCCTTTACCGCGTTGTGGTCGGTGGGACTGATCGTAGCGCCAACACTCGCGGGGAGGCTCAAGGTACCGCCCATCTACATCATGCTCGTCGGGTCAAGCATCCAGGTCATAGGGTTCTCGCTCTTGGGCACGCTGCCGGTGTCTACGCAGATTCCACCGCAGATATATGCGTATGAGGTGATTGCGGGTTTGGGGTGCGGTCTGGTTTTCCCGCTCTTATTTGTTATGATTCCCTTCGTAAACGAGGCTCGGGACAGAGGTATGGTCACTCTCGCCCTGAACTCTCAACCCGGATCTGCTAATATCGTTGTGTGTTCCAGCGGTGGCTACGGCTACAGGCGGCCAATTCCAGGTCATGGGCAGCGCGCTCCTATTATCGATCGTGACGGCCGTTTTCAATGGTTATACAAGACCGCGCCTTGATAGATTTATCGGTGACATGGGGTCAAATTCTCTTCTCAGTCTTGGAGAGACGCTTCCTACGTTGCCAAAGCAGCTGCAGCAGGAAGTGAGATTGACACTCGGCGAGGGATACAATCGTCAGTCACTGGTTCTTGCGGCTGCAGCTGCGGCGCAGATCCCCTTGACGCTTCTCCTTTGGAGACAAAAGCAAATTACAGTTTGATGAAGGGACAAGGTTGCCCCTAGATCTTTGTAGTTAGGCAATATGAGCCGGTAACACGCTGACGACTATGTGGCGCATACTACCTAGGGTATGCGCGCACAGACCTAGTAGTTTTAAGCTACAATTTAAAGGCTGAGTTGCAACTTAGAGTCTTGTACCCTGTTAAGGAGATAGCGTAGTTAGATAGCTTATAGCCATGTTTATTATAACAGCTATATTATACAGTGATCTATTATTTAAAGGGTTGGTTTTAATTAAGTAATTTTCTAGGGTTAATTACGTTTTTAAAAAGAACATTTTGTGGGACTAAACATGTTTACTGGAACATAAAAGCCGGGTAATATTAATAAGTTCTTACCGCTTCTTGCTATGCCTAACATAATGAAATCCAAGACAGGAACTGGAAACCTAGAACCACACGTCTATCCTAGATATCAAGTTCAGCTATATAAATAGCCCTATTATCGTTTTGTATGTCTCGAACATCTCTTGTACCTTTGTTACTTGGGTCAGTCCCACAAACTCTATGGCGGTCTAAGTCATAGAGAATGTCTCGGTCAGACACACATGCAGACTTTTGTACACTATTCACGCCCTATCGGCTGTCTACTGAGAGATCCTGAATGACTTTACAACCACTTTTCCCCCCAGGTTCTTAGTGGCATAGTTGAAGATTCCCCAACGATCACCGACGAAGAAGATGGCGCCGTCGGCCATCTTATGCTGCTGCCCGAGGCTGGTGTAGCTTGCACCGTCGGTGCTGTACTGGAAGGTGGCGTAGCCGGGGTTGCCGCTAATGTCGGTGTTGCAGCGCAGCCAGATACTGTTGCCCGACAAGGCCTTGCTGGCGATGACGCTGCCCTTGTCAGTCGTTTTCCACGACCCAGACGATGCCATGAGGACACCGTCCGTCATCTGTACAGACTTTGTGCTCCCCGTCATAGACACGCCGATCCATGCCGCGTCGTACCGAAAAATGGCCAGGCCTGCCTTGTCGCCATCGACCATGCCGGAAACGTCAAGCTCAATCTCTACAACCGACTTGGGCCCTAGCGCGCGGTGCGACAGCGTGTTGCGCGCCACGAAGAAGTCGTCAGTCTTTGTTGCTGTCTGGAGCGTTAGGCCTTTCCCGGTTGACCACTTGGTATTATCTGGGTTGTGGTTCCACTCAAACTGCGGGCCGAGTGTGGTGCTGTTGAAGGTTTCGGTACCCGTGACTGTCTTGACAGGGTGTTTAGGCAGCGGATATACATAACTGGCGCCCCATCCTCCTCCTATAAACTGAACATTCGGCCAGCCCTGGGAATCCCAAGTGACTGGGGCGAGAACGGGATCTCTGCCGCCGGGAAATCTATTGACGAAGGCAATATAGTACCAGTCACCCTTAGGTGTGTCGATGAGAGCGCCCTGATAAGGATGGCTGGCGCCAGCGACCGGATTCCCGTTGTTTTTGAGGATCTGATGCCACGAGTCGTAGGGCCCCATGGGGCCTCCGCTTGACTTGAGGATGAGCTCTCCTTCTCCGATGCCCGGGTTGGTCAGCATGACGTAGTACTTCCCGTTCCTCTTATAGAACCGGGCACCCTCGACGTAACCAATCGAGCTATTGCTATGGAAGATTTGTTGGACTTTGGCGTTTTGCAGACCATCCTTGGTGAGCTGAGCAACCCAGATGACGGCGTTGGCTCCATCGGCTAGCCATTTACCATACGCGACGTACATCTGGTCGTCGTCGTCGATGAGCAGTCCGCAGTCATAGTAGCAGTAGTCGCTGATGACCGACGTCTGTTTCCACGGACCCTCGATCTTGGGCGATGTATAGACATAGGTCTTGCCCGTCCCTTGCATGCAGCCGATCCAGTAGAAGAGTCCGGTGCTGTTTCGGTACCGGAGAGTCGAGGCATAGACGCCTGAATTGTAGGCGTTGCCGTTGATGAGGCTGAACTTGTCGCCGAAGTCCAGCACCGGGACGGAGTGGCTGAGATACTCCCAGTTGACCAGGTCATAGGATCGCAGGATCGGGGCGCCGGGTGAGAAATGCATATTAGACGCCGAGTAGTAATAGGTGTCGTTCACGCGAATTAGGTCGGTGTCCGCCAAGTCCTGCCAGAGGATTGGCTGGGTAAAATTCTCTGCCATGGCGTGGCCTAAGTCCAATACCCGTACGCCAAGCAGCACCAAGGTGGTGGTGAAGAATTTCATGGCTGCGGTTGAGTGTCATACAGCAGGTCAACGTGTAACGTTCTGTTTACAGGATTACTATGAGCGTGGTGGGTTTTCTTAGGCGCCATGATGCCTATTATATCACCTCGAGCTGGTTCTTTTGCTGTAAGTCATCGCTCATGAGAGTTTCCTATGGGGTATCAAAACCGCCGGTATTGGGATTACGGTCGGGCAGAATTGTGCGGACAATCGCTGCTCATTCATGGAAAGATATGCAGGAACTAATCATATTGACTAACCGTCCCGGCGGGGTAATTTTAGACGGAAGCTTTGCGAGCGCGTTCAACTCAGTCTCAAGAACATTTGACCGCTACACAAGGGCCAAGAATTGGAATCCATTATTAGGGTTCCTATTCTTGGTCGCCAGAAGCACTTAATTGACACTCTGCGGTTAGATAGCCTCCTTACAAGATAACTGAAATGGAACACGGGTCACTCATCTTACGAAGCAGCAGCAACGAGATTGTAATCATGCGTTGCGCTTGCAGCATGTAGAATTCAAATCAGGGCACGCAACTTTGATTGGGGTGGCAAGTTGCCAGTCATTATTCCGGACGCCAATGTTGTTGATGCGCTCCGCACTATACGAGGCCGGTGGCAGAGCGTCTGGCTGGGCATATTGGGGTCTTAAGGTCGAGCTCTCCCCACTCTCGTGGGCCCGGTTTGCTGCAACGGCGCGGCCTTAGAACTCCGAGGTTGCTTGATATTGATGCTGGACATCATATCTCGGGATAAATTTTTCCGATCGTACATTTGAGAACACCCCTTTTATATTTTGCAGGATGCCTACTTAGTACGGATCTGCCCTTGCAGTGCTGTGCGCAGGATTCCCTAGGTTGATCGGACCCGTGCTCAGTGGTCGTGATTCACTACCTGCACCTACTTTATCATTGCAACAAGAACCTACATTACCTGACTGCTATGGGGTTCCTCAAGGTTTTTGCAGCCTTTCAAGCTGTCTGCCTTGCAGCTCAGGCAAGCCCACTCAGGCCTGCCCAAGTGACAGAGCGAGCCGTAACATGGTCTACATTCTCGAACGTGAAGATCTTCGGGCCTGGGTCCGGCTTCACAGCACCAGGTGTGCTATATGGCCGCACCGCGATCATCAATGAGACACTCTATGCGACAGCAGAGAACTGTGAGTTGGCTATTGACCTTATCGTCCTTGGCTCCGAAGTCGGGCATGATCGGCGAACTGACTTGGGCGGCTTGTGCGTTGCAGACAACTCCGGACTGCCGGTCTCACCCATATATAAGTCCCAGGACGCGGGAAAGACGTGGAATCATGTTACCGACGTGAAAGATACCGTTAATGGCTTCGGCCTGACGTGGGAGCCGGACTTATATGTCCTCCCCACCGCCATTGGGTCATACCCGGCGGGCACGTTGCTCCTCGCCATCGATTCTGTGCCCAAAAACCGAAGTACTTATAAAATCGACATCTATGCCAGCTTGGACCAAGGAGTTACTTGGAAGTTCGTGAGCAACGTTGCGAAAGGCGGTGCAATCTACGAGCCGTTCATGCTGGCGTACCAGGGGCAGCTTATTGTCTACTTCTCCGACAATCGCGACTCAAGATACTCGCAAAAGCTCACTCATGTCACTTCAAAAGATCTAGTAAACTGGTCAGCTACGTCGGATGATGTCACCGGCTCCCAGAGCGACCGCCCTGGGATGGCAACAGTCGCGGCCCTGCCTAACGGTCAATGGATCATGACGTACGAGAATGGAATCTCATCGGGCGGTGGATACAATTTCCCGGTACGTTAGAGCTGCTTCATCCTTCGCAATCAGTTCCCGCATCTAATCAGTAGCTCTAGGTTTACTACAAGATTGCCAGTAGCCCCCTCTCCTTCAACAGCGTCCAGGGTAAGGCACTCGTAGCAAACAATGGGGCTGCGGCTAATGCCGGCTCACCATATGTCGTGTGGAGCTCAACCGGCGGCTCGTCGGGGACCGTCGTGGTCAGCTTTGCCGGAAGTGGCAATCTGTTTACCAGCAAGTCAAACGGCGCATCTGGCAGCTGGACACAACTTAATACTAATGTGCCGGCTGCATACTCGAGATCGATCCGAGTACTGCCTGATCCGACGAAGTTGTTGATTGTCGGTGCTGGTTTTAATGGGAACACGATGAACTCCGCAGTCCGAGCAGATGTCGTGAACATTTCCTAGACTGTATACGGCCAGGAGCAGTAATCTAACTCTTAGTAAGGTGATAGATGAGGCTCAGCGAGCTGGCCTCCAATGAAAGATTCTATCTGTTAGATTACGTACAATTAAATTTTCTAAGATAAGACTCCGCTTAATGGCCGCCGATGGTTATTAAAACACGGTGCTAACCCCTCCCAAGTCTTCCACTATAAGAATAATTAAATTGTCACGTAGAATATATATCGTTAATTCCTACGCGGGATTAGGGACGTCGTCTTTTCCGTGACAGGTATAATATACTTAGCATAAATATACTGGTCCTATATATACTATTTTACTTTTTAATCCCAATGAAATAGATATTCAGGCCCCACTCTGTCGTACACATGCCTTCCCTAACTCGTAAGCAAACGCTGTGGAGTTCGTGGGAGGCTTCACATTTATAACAAGCTATTACCAAGTTAGCCAGCACTATATTAGTAACAGAGACTACAAAGAGAAGTCTAGGGAGAAAACAAGTGATCATCGCGAGGTACTTACCGTATCCCCGGAGTACGTATTCTTGCTCCAGCCAAGGTCAACAGGAGCACTAATCTGGCCCGTAGGGCTAGCCCAATCGAACCGGTAAATGCGGACATCGACAGTCCCAGTGGTAGGAAGTCCAAGACTACTCAAACCAGAAACTCTAATATCATAGGTAGCCTGAACCGTCCGGGTGCCAGCAATGATTTTAGCGAGGCAGTTACCCGACACAGTAGCAAAGACATCAAAGAGCAGGTCAGAAGACGCGGCTGTGGCCGCTCGCGTCCCCATCATACCAGCATAGTACTTGTAGAGCTGCCACTCGCCGTTGGGGTAGTACGTCCCATTTTTGTACTTGTACACCAGGTTGGCCATGTAGTCGTGCAGCGCCGACCCACCGCCCCAGTTGGCGCGCAGAGCGCGAATGTTGTGCCGCTCGAACTGAGCCAGGTAAAAGACCGTATTGGCGGGATTTTGCTCACTGGGCCATGCATACTCGTTGACTTCGATGGGTTTCTCGGGCAGGTTGTAAGTGAGCCGCAGACTGTTGAAGACGGGAACAGTTGTGTCGGGTTGTCCTTCCCACGAGCCAATTTGGTGCCAGGAGTAATGATCAGGCACTGTTTTGTTCCCGGACACGGAAGCCATCCATGTTTGCCAGTGGGTATCTTTGAGGGTTGGGGAATGTGCCATCGAGGGGCCGCTGATTAGTGTGCCTGGGAGTTGGGCCCTGTGTTGTGAAGACCGTCAGCGTGGGGCTCAGGAAAATTCAGAGGCACCGGGAAAACTCGCCTGACAAGCTTGGTAGCGCGAACATAGTACTCGACGAACTGTGCCCAGGGACGAGCCCAAAAGGTGTCAATATCTGGCTCATTCCAGATATCCACAACGAGACCGTCCAGCATGTCGTTAGCCTTCAGGTCTTTAATGGTCTGATTCCAGAAACTTTCCATACTCCTCCAGTCCCCATTGTCTCCTGGGTAGGGTGATGCCGACCCTTGCCCACCATCTGCGCCCCATAGGTCGTGAGGCAATAAGATGAACTCGCCGCCATACTTTCGAGTGGTGCGGTAGTTGGAGAGGGCCGAATTAAAACGTCCAATGTAACCCTGATAGCCACCCGTTGCCCAGCCCTTGGCTGCAATCTGGGCGCCTCCCGCACGGTTGGCATTGAACTTCAAGTCTGTCACTAAGTAGTCCGGTATCGAGTGGCCAGCGTTTGTGCCATTGTCGGGCCACCCATAAATAAAACCAGAGCCGAGGAATCTGGCTTCTCCAATCGACTCCGCGAGGTTGACGGTGGCCGTACCGGCCGAAACATGTTCCTCTGAGATGCTAGCTGCCGTTAAGCCAGCTAAAGCTGGAAGAACTAGGGCAATTTCTGGGTGCTTCATTTTGTAGCCTTCCTTGAAGAGTGCTAGGGACAGAAGCCGCGTTGGCAATTGCAAAGCATTATATAGCCTTGTGGCTCCATCTCACCGTGGACAACATCTGCCCTGCGTTACTGCCATTGTCTTCAGCATGAGAATTCATCCCATTGGAGAGCTTATACCGTTTCATGTACCTCTAGGAAAGAATTGAGATGCCAAGGGGCTGTATAGGGAAAATAAATCCGGTATATCTGCTAATGCTAATGATATCGGACAAATTATTAGAGAAGGGGCATGGAACTATCTCCATACATTTGCCCACCACTCAACTATTTCATCTCGTGGAAGTTAATTAACCGACTGGTCTGCGCATATGTATTGGACCTGTTATTTTCAGGTTTGTTGGTGATTACCCCGTGGAAATAGGCAAGTTATGCGGGGTACGAACGGAGATCCTTTGGCCTCCGGTGGGTAGTGCGGAGTACTTACATGACAACCGATATTGGTTCCCGCTTTGGACATTCTGCGGTTTGCTCCAGTGGGGGTCTTGCTTCCGTTAGTCTCCGGCGGGGGAACCGGATTCTCTGGTCGTCTTTCTCTCTCAACGGATCGACGACAAGTTGCAGGTTCACGAGCCGAAGGCGGCAGCACCACGACCAGTGCTTCAACAGCTGTGCCCGCAGATGAGACCTCCACAACGGCGTTCAAAGCAGGTCGTTGTCCGAGTCTTTGTAGACCCTTGTTTGGAGAGAGGCGATATTATAGAAGCAGATTGAAAAACAACATCCAATACGTGCTACGTTAACAAGCCTTTTTCAATCAAGCCTCAACCCTGATACCAGAAATTTCGCCGCCAACATGATTATCAAAGAAGAGAAGCTATTGGTCTACAAGTACGATGCAGAGCAGGTATGGATCGAGCCCTGGGGACCCAATGCCCTCCGTGTGCGGGCTACCAGAGAAAACACAATGCCTCTACAAGATTGGGCACTTCAGCAGCCGCAGGCACAGAAGCCGCAAATTTCAATTGAGAACGGACAAGCCATTATCATCAACGGCAAGATCAAAGCATCTATTAGCAAAGGCGGAAAACTCATAATGTGGAATTCCAAGGGAGAGCTCATTCTTGAGGAGTATGTGCGCAACCGCCGTGACCTCCTCGATCCGAAATGCAGCGCTATCGAGGTCGAGGCACGAGAGTTCAAGCCAATCCCGGGAGGCGACTACCACCTCACGGTGCGGTTCGAGAGCGTGGATCCAGATGAGAAGATCTTTGGCATGGGCCAGTACCAACAACGCCATCTAGACCTCAAGGGCCACGATCTGGAGCTTGCACAGCGCAACTCTCAGGCAAGCGTCCCCTTTGCACTTTCGTCGCTTGGCTATGGATTACTCTGGAACAATCCGGCCATTGGCCGCGCGGTGCTAGGGAAGAACATCATGAGCTTCGAAGCCTACTCGACAAGAGTGATGGATTACTGGATTGTGGTTGGGGAGACACCCGCGGAGATTGAAGAGGCTTATGCTGACGCAACGGGCAAAGTTCCTATGATGCCCGAGTATGGTCTCGGGTTTTGGCAGTGCAAACTTCGCTACCAGACTCAAGAGGAGTTGCTTGGGGTAGCGCGTGAATACAAGCGTCGGAATTTGCCCATCGACCTTATCGTTATTGATTTCTTCCACTGGCCGAAGCAGGGAGAGTGGAAGTTTGACCCGACATACTGGCCTGACCCTGGTGCGTTCGTTTTCCTCAGTTTATGTACTAAAGGAGACTTACATACTAATACAAAGTTGGCAGATGCCATGATCAAGGAGCTTCGGGAAATGAAGATCGAGTTAATGGTGTCCATATGGCCAACCGTCGATAAACTTTCCAAGAACTACGAAGAGATGCGCGAGCAAGGCCACCTTATTCGAGTGGAGCGTGGCGTACGTATAGGCCTCGACTTCCAAGGCGACACTGTCCATTTCGACGCAACCAATCCCGAAGCTCGCCGCTACGTCTGGAACAAGGTCAAGGAAAACTATTACTCTAAAGGCATCAAGGTCTTCTGGCTCGACGAAGCGGAGCCGGAATACGCAGCGTACGATTTCGACAACTACCGCTACCACCTCGGCACCAACGTCAGCATTGGCAACATCTACCCCCGTGATTACGCGCGAGCGTTTTACGAGGGAATGGAGGCAGCGGGACAGAAGAGTATTATCAACTTGCTCCGCTGCGCATGGGTTGGTAGTCAGAAATACGGCGCGCTCGTGTGGAGCGGCGACATTGCTAGTTCGTGGTCCAGCCTGCGCAACCAGCTGGCTGCAGGGCTGAACATGGGAATCGCGGGTTTGCCATGGTGGACGACGGATATTGGTGGCTTCCATGGTGGGGTGCCGGGGGATGAGGGTTTCTGTGAACTGTTTGTGCGTTGGTTTCAATGGGGCGCCTTCTGTCCTGTCATGCGGCTTCACGGTGACCGGGAACCGAAGCAGCCCCAACACGGAACCACGGGCGGCGCGACGTGCCTGTCTGGTGCACCCAACGAAGTTTGGTCTTACGGACCGGAGGTGTATGAAATATGCAAGAAGTACATGCTCATCCGCGAGGACATGAGGAACTACACGCGGAAGCTGATGCGGGAGGCGCACGAGAAGGGAACGCCGGTGATGAGAACGCTCTTTTACGAGTTTCCACAGGATAAGAAGTGTTGGGAAGTGGGATCCAGCCAGTACATGTACGGCGATAAGTATCTCTGCTGTCCGGTGCTGGAGCCAGGTATAAGGAAGCTGATAGTATATTTTCCGACACTGCCTGAGGGGGATGAGTGGGCTTGCTTCGATGACAACCAAACGTTGGGGTCCGGGGGTGAAAGCAAGGAGGTCGATTGTCCCATGGAGACGATGCCCGTATTTGTTAGGAAACAACGCTCAGGGTAAACCAATCAGCACCTATATAACGGCTAGGGACCGAACGGTTATTATATTAGTATATACGACTAAAACTGATAATGGTAACCTGCCCGTCTTCTACTGCCCAGACCATATATCTTCCGATAGATAACCAAATGGATGCTCACCCAACTCTATGCTCTGGCTAAAACCAGCTTTGCTAGCCCAAGCAGATAGCCGCACGAATGATTATTGATCCAGGCTGTGTATCTAACCAGACCCCAGCGGAACAACGATCTCTAAGCTTAAGCGATGTTGCTCCTGCGGGGTGTGACCAGGGTCTCGCGTAACGCTTTTGTTAGGTGGACACGGAGTCTTCCGCTATCCGCTCCCCAAATAATCTAGATTTCGACCCCCAATCAGCCGGTGGAGTGTTTATTTCGAGGTTTGAGGCCGTGAAGTTGAAAAGTAGATATGCCTATTGATATGTGTGAGACCATCGCCCCCCTTTCCCCCGAGAGCACGCATCCAACAATCTAGTCTGCTTGCCCAGTAGTCTTCTTTCACTGTCAGTTCTTTTCTTCGTTACTCGTTCCTAGCAACGAGGAAATTATGGCCAATCTCAATGAGAAGGGGGTCAATGTTGGGGAGAAGCTCGAGCATGCCTCTGAGTCAGGCCGCCTAGAGCTCAAGGACATTGGCATGGCCCAGCAAGCCACCGATGAAGAGCACAAGCTAACCTTCCGACAAGCCATTCGCAAGCACGCCAAAGCTGTCATGTGGTCCGTGTTGCTTTCGACTTCCATCATCATGGAAGGCTACGACATCGTGCTCGTGTCGTCCTTCCTCGCTCAACCCTCCTTCTCGCGACGCTACGGTGACTATATCCCTAGTACCGACTCATATCAGATCTCAGCTTCATGGCAGAATGGGCTTAGCAACGCTGTTAGTGTCGGAACCATCATCGGCGCATTCTTCAACGGATATTTCGCCCACCGCTTTGGTTACCGAGCTGTGTTGCTCACCTCACTCGCTGCTGAGTGCGCTTTCATTTTTATGACGTTTTTCGCGCACAGCTTGCCCGTCCTCCTTGTCGGCGAGTTCCTCTGTGGCATCCCCTGGGGCGTCTTCGCCACAATGGCACCTGCCTATGCCTCCGAAGTCTGCCCTCTAGCCCTCCGAGGCCATCTCGCCGTCTACGTCAACCTCTGCTGGGGTATTGGTCAATTAATTTCTGCGGGGGTCCAGGTCGGCTTCGCAGATAACCAGACAGAGTGGTCCTACCGCATCCCCTTCGCCATGCAATGGGCCTGGCCCATCCCGCTATTTGCCGTGCTATGGTTCGCCCCTGAATCGCCCTGGCACTATGTCCGCGTCGGCCGGTACAAAGACGCTGAGAGGTGCATTGCACGTCTGGGACCGGCTGCCGACGAGTCGCATACAAAGCACACGGTCGCCATGATGATCCACACGAACAACCTCGAAGAAACCATCGATGCCGGCACCTCCTACCGAGACTGTTTCCGAGGTGTCGACCTGCGTCGTACTGAGATCGCTTGTATGGCGTTCGCTGCGCAACCCTTCTGCGGCTCGCCCATGGGTGGCACGCCAACGTATTTTTTTGTGCAAGCCGGGCTGCCCACCACTATCAGTTTTCAGATGTCTGTCGGGGGCCTCGGGCTCGCCTGCGTGGGCACCATCATCAGCTGGTACCTCATGCACATGTTCGGCCGCCGTACGCTGTATCTCTGGGGCCTGGGTCTACTGGCCGCCATCCTGGTCACCGTGGGTTTCATCAGTGTTGGCGCTGGGGACTCGCAGGACGGCAACTACGCGCAGGCGAGCATGATGCTGCTGTGGCTGCTGGTGTATTACCTGACGGTGGGTCCGATTTGCTACGCGGTGATTAGCGAGACGTCATCTACGAGGCTAAGGACCAAGAGCGTCTGTTTGAGCCGGATTGCGTATTATATTGCCCAGATTGTGTGTAATGTTATCAATCCATATATGCTGAATCCGACGGCTGGTAACTGGCGCGGTAAGACAGGGTTCTTCTGGGGTGGTTGTGCGCTGACCTTCTTTGTTTGGACATGGTTCCGCTTGCCGGAAACTAAAGGGAAAACATTTGAGGAGCTCGATATCTTGTTCTTGCGCCGTGTGAAAGCACGAGACTTTGCAAAGTACCAGGTGAATGCGTATGCTAAAGGGGAAGATGCGTTAAAGAAGTAGGGTTTATTTCTTTAGAGCAAGCAAAATTGGGTTTAATATGCGTTTTTTAAGAAAAGGGAAAGATAAGATACTTTAGAAGCTTATAGTTGAATTGAGACGCTTGCTAAATACTGAAATAATAACCCTTTATTATCACGCTGAACGCTTATTTTGGTTGCCGGTTTGGCTTCAACGCGCCGTTTATGTAGCCAAAGTCAGCATATTACTACCATAGGAACAGTCCGACTATAGTCAAATACATAGCATGCTTTCTATTGCTGTTGAATAGATAAGATAACACTTAGTTTCTCACTATTTGACGATGATGCGTTATAATTTCTAGGAATTTAGGCTTGGCCTCGGACAATCATCTAGGATGCTGGTGGTTGAGCTTAGCATGTGAGTTATTGCCAGGGAAATATTATGGCTCCCCTCGAGCAGGTAACTTAACTCCGATAATCACATCTACATAAGGGAGCTTCGCCCACTACTAGTAGCCTTTAACTAATAGATCATCAAAACGTATGCTTCACAGCTCACTGTTCATTTGGGCACTTTTCAGTAACTTCTACTGGTACACTCATGCAGAACGTTGAGTGTGGGAAATGAAGGATGACGCATGCAATAAAAAGCAGCAATCACTGAGTGCGGCAGGTATATAGATAGCCGGAAATGAATGCCTATGGTAGACATGATGTGAATGTAGCCATATGGATGCACCTACCAAGGTAAAGCGTCCACGCATTATCTGGTCATGTCCGATGGAAGCAACTAAATGAACTGACGCGGATAGGCGTGACTACCTCGACACGGTTTGCAAAGATGAGTGTGGCTAGCGTGAGAAGCCTTTTAATGGGGTATAAATTCCCTCTAACTACCCTAATATAGCAAAGGCTAACAACACCGCTGCTAGAGGATCTACTTCGGCTAGCATTTGCAGTGTAAGTGCCGCACGGAAATGACGGTAATCTCATCAGATCGTCTTTCCAAGAGATCGCAATTATGTCACGGAAAAAACGACGTCGCTAATCCCGCGTGGAATTAACGATATATATTCTACGTGACATATTGAGTGTCAGGAGTGTATGTCCCCAGAGTGAAGATGTAGCCACTAGGTCGCAGTGTAGGGGTAAGAACTCAATAATATTGATTCCTCGGTCTCTCCTAACTAAGTTGGGAGGTGACCGAGCCTTATATATCTAGAATCTCTAATAAGACCACACCCAGGGGTGACAACTACCCTCATGTGACTTTTACACCTGACAAAAGGCGAGCCAGAAACCATCTATATAAGAACCACAACCTGCTTTTCTGGTGGCTGAAAATAAAAAGGTTTCGTTCTCACCGGCCCAGATAACATCATCTCTGAATCCTGTATTACTCTTCCCACACCCACTCGCTTCCAATTACCATGATCGGAAGGCTGTAGTAAGACGACCGAACAAACATCAACACCAAAACAGCTCGATGCGTTATTCTCGGGTATCCTGTACTGGCTCTTGGTAATATTTGTGAGGAACGCTGTACACACCCCTGCATCATGAGCAAGAGAATCCAACCAGGCTCTTCCAATGACACTACCAGCCTCGTCTTGGAGAAGGAATGCTCCTTGGTTGAGCAACTCTTCTTCCCGTGCCTGGTGACTGCTGTCATTTTCGCCGATAGGATAGTGGAACCACGTTGGGAGGATGCTACATGTAGTGGAATACCTACAAAGTTTAAGCACCCCGCGGATTGTCGCCTCGCCGGATGAAAGCTGGCCCATAGGATCCCTGCCCGCAGGAGCAGAACGGCAATCGACGACTTCGGGTTGAAATTCGGATGCCCACTGCTTCCAGTTGTCGATGGCTCCAAGGTTACGAAAAATGGGAAGATAGCGGATAGGAGTATCGAGGGCGACCCAACTCCAGGATGGGGCTCGCCAGGGCTTCGCTTCACATGCATTTCCAGAGCCCGCAGCCACCCAAAGAAGCCCACGGATGAAATCTTCCTTCCACAACCCAGCTACGTATGTACATCTTGTTCTCCGTGCAAACTCGTCCGCCAATCCCCGTAATGCCGGAAGTCTGTCAGAGGGCTTTGTCAAAGCTCGACCAGAATAATCGGTCACGAGCTGATACCAGGTATGAAAGCAAAGGTCGCGATCTTTGTCGATATCTAATGCGTAGATACTAGCTGCCAAACGAGGCATTAAAAATTTCTCCCCGTAGGCTGACCTCCAGGGCTCATTTTGTTGTTTGACCATCGCGGCAGGGACAAGCGGCCAACAATTGCCTTCTCTTTCGATATGTGATTGGCACTCCCATACCGTCTCTTCGCTGCTGTAGTGAAGGATCCGGGGAGAAAGGGCGCGCTCTTGCAATGTCCAAGCTCGAGTACTCAACCGGGCCTGGTCTCGAATCTCTGCCAGAGGACGCAATCGAGGTCTAATGAAGGTGGTCTCTGGAGTCCGCTGATCCGCCTTTCTTGGGAGCGCGACTAGAGCCGTTGAAGGTCGAATCCCCAAAAACCTTTCATGGCTGTCACGCGCATCAAGCGCAGATATGGTAACCAGACAGTTCTGATATACGCTGCGCATTTTGGTGGATTCAAACTCCCAGTCGTCAGCTGAATCCTGGATGATACACAGGGAGTCGATCCAAAGGTACTGAACCCCCAAGGCCCGTGTCACCTTGACGGCATCCTGGTACAGCGGGGGCAAAGTGCTGTTGGAAATCTCCTTTTGCAGTGCCTTTAGATTGGACGTGGTCGTTTCCAATGTTCTCTTGGATCCCCAACAGTGACTTAAACATATATAGCGAGCTTGTTGACCGTTCGATATATGGAGGAACGGTTCTCTGAATGTGTACACGGAGCCGACGTCAACCACTCGAGTCGGAAGCACCGGCTTAGATTGTTGTCCGCACTGCTCGTGGCTTTCGATGCATGTTCGCACCCATTCGGCCGCAAGCGCCAAACAATCCCTGGACCCAGAATCACGGTGAACCGGTCTCCCGGTGACTCGGTGGTCTCTCAGGCATTCAAGATGGTGGAGCCTATCCTTCCCAATATTCTCGTAAATCGGTCTACTCGGTGGCGGTGGCCCGGCTGAGCGACACGAATGCAAACCTCGGGATCCAAACCCACCCACTCGTGCCGATTTACTCCTCGTTTTCCATCCATCATATTCCACCCCAGCCGATTTATTCGTATTTGTCCATCCAGCATATACCACACTGTGCTCTAAAATCATCATCATAAGTTACAATTCTCCACCCCCAGACGGAGGAGGTGTTGCTGAGTCATAACGCACTTAGCTGATCTTTTATCCCTTGCACCTCCCGGGGACCTTCGGAGAACAAGTCAAAATATGCAACTTTGGATCCCATCTTAGCCTCTAGAATGTCATAATTGTCAAATATCTCACTCCTTGCATAAACAAAGGGCCAAAAGGCCAGAGAAATAATAAGGTCCTGCGACTCTGCTGTTCGGGCCTCCGTCGCGCTTCCGTCTTGAAGCAATTCTTGACAGAAGAGCTTGCACAGTTCACAGCCAGCTTGTGCTGATATTTCCAAGGTCGTACTGTTGTGATTCGTAGACGCATAAGTATCCCAGACTATGTGATCAAGTGTAATCTCTTTGCAGCGACAACAGAGCATGGTAGCGGTGCTGGCGGCGGCGTTGCTGTTGATGAAATGTGAATGAAGAGGATAGATCAAGGTGAAGGAATCTCCAGCCAGCTAGCCTATTAATACAGGAATGATGCCTTAGGCAGAACCTCTGGGCAGCAATTCATCAGCTGTTGACGGTTTTCTGGGGTTGTTTGGGTGGTTCCTAATCAGGTTTAGTGTTTTGTCACTGCATGACGTCGCTTACATCTCGCAGTTGAACAGATCGCGCATATCGTTAAGTGGATCAGATTCGCTTTAATTCTTACAGCCTCTCTTGGCGAATAGATAGACAATAATTATCCCTGCAAGGCGTCCAAAATTTACACCGGAGACACAAATGCGGCGCCATTGGCTGGGTTTGTTGGACGTGCCGCATATGGAGAACCTAAACAAGCAGATAGGGCACCACTATGCATAATTTTATGCACGATTTGTCCCAAGAACATTCGACCTTACTTGCCTGGGGACTAGGCGCAACGACTCAGCATCACTAAACCTATTGGCCATATCGACGAACCAGAACCAGAAGGCAGTGTTGCGAGTAGCGTAGAGGCGAAGCCCGCCCAACAAAACACCTAACTTGGTGTGAAGAGCCTACCTGAAGGTGGTGGGCATGTGACTTCTACGCAGCTCGCCAGCATGTCGACAGCGGCAGTTCGCCAACGGTTGATCATTGGAAGATCCTCGGACACCGGGCCGAACTATTTCCTGTCTATTTTTCAAGATGAGAAACTGTTCTTGCATATAAAGAAGACGATACTACTAGAACAACTTCGGACGTAATGCATCCTCAAAAGTCTAGAAAGCCCACATGGAAAGCCCACTAAGTACTAAGATCGCCTTTGGGATGAGAAGGTCATCGCAGCACTGAAGCTCACGGGTTGGCAGCTACTAGCATCCTTCCGGCCAGACGTGAGGGCGCCTCCGAGCCTTGCAGACGTCCAGAGGCAGATTCCCCAAGGCAAGTTCGACGGCACAGGTGCTGCGAACGGTATCTCCATCGAACTAAGGGTGTCATTTGTGGGATCTGACGCAGCCATTGTCGCGTCTAGCAGGGAGGCAAGAGGAACCAAGTGGGAAAGCCAGACGGACGGATTGAGCTCTTCAAGAGATGCATCCACATGTTTCCAGAGTCAGCTCGTTGCGAGCGCAACGGATAACGTACCTGGTCCGCCTAGTAACAGGATGTTCAAGGAACCATTGTATTGATACGCAGATGCTAGTTGAGGGATAAACGTAATAATTTGCCAGATCAACAACGGCGATATGAAACTGAGGTAATAGTGCCGATTTGCTATCAACTCCCGTTCATGAATCATTGCCTAGCCAATAAAATCTCAAGGAATAACTCCAGTCCAACAATAACAAGACTGTCAAAGTTGCAGGTTCCCAGGACTTTCCACTGCTCAAGTTGTTACGCACATCAACAACGACCTTTTATGCAAAAGAACTTGCCAAAGATACACAGTGCAACATGTTGCGTAACTTGAGATTCCTTAGCGCCATTTGTAGAAATTCAAGCAACAAACAAGTACAACTGATCATATAGTAATAGGTAGCATTCATTGCTAAGCTACTACCTGGGATACCTCAGATTACCTGGTGAGTACAGGTTTTTTCTTGCCACTGGTTGACCACAAACACTTCCGATCTTACCAAGCATTGTTTGACTCTGCCGCAGGCGGCGCAAGAGTAAGTTGTGGAAGTGAGGGCGCAAGGCCTTGAGTGAGGGCTTGCAGAAAAGTAGGTTGCAGACGTGAGGGTGATGGATGTGTGTGGACTTGTTTTACTGTTTAACACTATTTTATAGGAGGTTAAATACTAAGTACATACCAAAATTTGGTGTAAGTACTATCTATTTTGCGACAGCTGCCGGCTAGCTGGAAAAGTGGAATTCAGCAGATCCAGCGTCGCCCTTACTTAATATTGCAAAAAGTCAGATAAACATGCGTGCCATGGATGGGTCAATTGACTATTTCTCCTATAACGGATGTCTCCGTTCTCTAGGCGTCCTTGTCGCCAATGAAAACCAAAAAGTAGCTCCACCGATCCTCTTAGCAAGGCACTATTTCAACACATTCACCCCTGAGGCCGGCCGCTGGCCGACAGGGTCCTCGACTGTCGAGTGCGAGAATTAGTATAAGTCGCGCTAGCCGACACACTCGGATTACTAGCCCCGCTGAGTTTATAGGTCGCGACCACCGAAGCGTCTCCGGGGACTGTGCTAGGCACACTGATCGAAGACAGCGTTGCACCCTGTGCGGTCACCTTGAAGCTAACGTTGTCAAAGGAGAGATCGTCAAAGTTAGTTAGGTTGATGGCCAGGTTGCCAGAAAGTATCCCGATGGAGAGATAGCCATCCGTAAGGCTAGGGTTGTTAGAGATGGGCCGGCCGGCGCGCCGTCCCGGCAACACACCGGCTCTGTAGGCCGCTCGCTGCGCTGCACTCGAAGTGCCCGAGACACCGGAAGCGATGTAGTTGCGGAGATACGTGTTACTCGCGTCGCCGCTGTGGTTCGGCTTCCCGTCGAGGGCCGACCCCGACTTACCCCAATTGTCGAAATATTCGTTGTTGCCCGTGTGCACGTTACCGGCTCCGAAGTTCTGCGCGAGCCAGGGGCCGTTGGACATGGCCACATTATTGGTCGCCCGCATCTGGCTCGACCCTTCATCCGTATACAGCCCAAAGTATTGCGAGTCGTAGATGTAGTTGTTCACGATGACTGTTCCTGGGCTTGCCGAAAGGGTGTAGATGCCGCCGAGGTCCGTGTGGGAGAGACCATAGTTATGTACCAGGTTCCCATCGATTTGGTTGTTCTTGCTCGTTGTCGGCGTCGTATAGCGAGGTTGGTACTTGTAAAGACCTCTCTTCTGGTACTCATCGCTCCCTCCGGCATCGTTGGAGCCCCAGCCATAATTGTGGCAAATGCCAGAATACTGAGTCATCGACACGTCGTTGTGAGATATGGAGGAATCTTGGATATACGTGACCAATATCGGGACACAGGAGCTGTAGAAAATCGCGTTGTTGTAGAAAATATTTCCTGACAGGGTGAAGCCGGAGATGGTCATTCTCTGGTCGCTCGGGTGGTGGCTGTCGGCTTGGACACCGCCAACGGTAATGCCATTTCCCATGATCTGCGTAAAGTAATTGTCGAGCACTGAAATGCGGCTTGTGCCGAGGCCCACGGTGGTTAGATGGGCGTTGGCATCGTTACCTATTCCCACGCCACTCCCGCCCAGTTGACTGAAGGTGCAATTCACCAGCACTATGTTGCGGGCAGCGCTCACCTGGACCGCACTGGGCATCTGCAGCCAGTGTGGACGGGTTGCCTCGAATTCAGGGTAGGTAGTGTTCTCCCCAATATAAGCGCCCGTCTGTTGGTCTACATAGCCATAACCTTGGCCAGGTCTCAGCCATGTCGAGTGCGCCTGATCACTGGTCTCAGCACTACGACCAAAAGCGAAGAGGGGTCTTTCTTACGAATGTTATGCCGTCGAACACAATATCATGCGCAGGACTGTCATAGGTACCGCCAACCGAAATAAGTACCTCTTGGATACCTAGATGGGTGATAGCTGTAGCCAAGTTTTCTCCGCTCAAGGGTTTATAATACACCTTGCCCGCAGCAGAGTCAAGATAGAACTGGCCAGCATCGGTTAAAAGCGCCAGTGCATTCTGGACGTATACACCGAAATCTGCATTGGGATGGTTAATGGTATCGTAGCCAATGAGCTGGTTACGCCATGCAGTCTGCTTCATAACGAGCGCTCGTGTGCCGACATGATCAATCGGAGCATAGCGATCGGTAAAAGACGAAATGAACCGGACCTCGGCGCCATTCAGACCAGATGTCGACATCAGCCAGTCGTATTCCGAACTCGACCAGGTAATGGAAGTATCTGTGTAGGCGAGGCCGTTTCGTTGGATCCGCTTACGGGCAAAGTTGGCCGCCTTTCCGTCAACGTACAGGTTCCGCGACTTGGTTCCAACCGGGACCGTTGCGGAGTAGACGCCATTCTGGTCTTGCATCCAGCCCGCCACTTTGAGGCCACCGGAAATCGTTGCGTTGGTGCCACTCCAGTAGACACGAAAGCCGTTTGTGCCCGAGTCCGCACTGGTGAAGCTGAGCGGGCGCTGAATAGTGTATATTCCAGCGGCTAGATGAACATGCACGTCTGCTGATTGACCGGCAGACAGGAGGCTACGGACGCTTTGTTGGGCCTTTTCAATCGTTCCAAACGGTGCCTGTTCCGTCGTGCCAGCATTCTGGTCTGATCCTTGGGTGGAAACGTAGAAGTCTGCCGCGGAGGCGAGCTTGAGGAGTAGACCCCCAGCAACGAAAAAAAGCGACCAGGTCTTCATCTTGCTCAGGTTTTCACTTAGCCTGCTGATCGTGGCGAGGCGGGAACGCTGGAGAAACCAAGCTACGATCCGCACATCTTTTGTTTATTCCGGGTCTCTTTTTATACGCAGTTAAATCGTTGTGAACATAGGCCCTAACCTACCATGACAGGAAAAGAAGCTCCCCTGTCACGGAAAGGGGTTGATGGCGTCTCGAAATGGAACCTCGGGCATGCGCCCGAATTGATGATATACAAGCATGCCCGGCATGCCCGCGGTGATCTGGAGTTGGATTAGTCTCGAAGACTATCAATTAATCATGATTTAGGCGGTTGAAGCTTCCTTCCGGTACGCTATATTTGCAAGCCCTAATCGTTTCGGGTAACGCCTCGACAAGTTGAGAGGCGGAGATTAGAGAGCCTGTATGGTCTGGCGAATTTTCCGCGCGAGGGTACGGTCACAGCGCATCCCGGTGGAAATATAGTGCCGCACCAATCACACAAACTCGGCATCGGGCGAGCTGTGAGTGAGAGTGGCGCCAATAGGCGATATGTAAACACCTTATTCTGCCTCTCTATTAGCAGACGAGGGGATTTCATTCCGGCCTTGGAGCGAAAATGAAGTTCACATACGGCATTTGGTTTGATCGTGAGAATACATCCGTTTATAACGCGGTAGAAGTCGACAATGTAAAGTTTCCGCAGCCAGGCCATATCCGGGCCTTATGCACGACGCGACACGTGCAAGAAAGGGGGGATACCCTAAACCAGCCCACAATTACGGTGAATCTATCGTCTCAGGCTCTCAATGTAGTTGCCGGCGCTGTGTGGCATTTTCGAGGCGCTAAGACCAGCGAGCCAAGATTCCAGCTCTATGGTGGTTCCGCGGCCCCGGGCTCCCTGGCCATTGAGCCGCAGACTTCAGCTAATGAGACGACGCTGCAGTCCGGGGGACTCAGTGCCGTGGTGAATACACAACCCAATAGCTTTTGCATCGCCTTTAGGGAGTCCAGTACAGGGAAATTGCTGACGGACCTAGGCTTCGCCAGTGTTCAATACATCGTGGGAGCTCCTGGTCAAGGAGTTGCCCTGGCCCAAGAGGCCGCGACTAGTATCGCTGACCCGTATTATCGTGCTCCCAATTCAAACAGCAGGGCCCCTTTTATAGCCCTCTCGTTTAGCCTTGGCGTCAATGAGTACGTGTATGGCTTGGGGGAGAGGTTTGGTCCGTTCGTCAAGAATGGACAGGAGATTGATATGTGGAATGAGGACGGAGGCACCTGTTCCCCCTACGGTGTGCAGTTTCTCCGCCTAGTGCCCGAACAGAACTAATCTGGGTGCAGCGTACAAAAACATCCCATTCTATTTGACAAACCGCGGCTACGGGATATTCTTTGATCATAGCGATGTCCTGTCCTTCGAGGTGCAGAACGAGAAACTCGCGAAAGTGCAAGTGTCGATCCAGGGAGAGGAACTCAGGTTCTATCTGATTTATGGGTCTACGCCTAAAGACGTAAGTGCTAGCTTTAGCCACTATACAAACATTTACTACCCAAGATCCAGATTCTCGCTAGATATGCCGACCTGACGGGCCGGCCTCCACTACCACCGGCGTGGAGTTTCGGCTTGTATCTGTCAACCTCACATCTGACAGAGTATGATGAAAAAACAGTCATGTCACAGCTGGATGGAATGGCGGAGAGGAATATTCACGTGTCTGTTCTTCATTTTGACTGCTTCTGGATGAAAGCACATACGTGGACTAGTTTCCGGTTCGACCCAAAGTACTTTCCGGACCCAAAGGCTTTCCTCGATAGACTGCATCAGACTGGCCGCCGAGTCTGTGTCTGGATCAACCCCTACGTTGCACAAGAGTCGGAAGCCTTTGAGGAACTGATGGACAAAGGCTACCTCATCAAAACCCTAGGCGGATCAGTGTGGCAGAGCGACATTTGGCAGGCCGGTATGGGCATAGTCGATTTCACCAACCCAGGGGCGGTCAAGTGGTACCAGAGTCAGCTGCACTATCTCCTCGAAGTGGGAGTGGACACATTCAAGACCGACTTCGGCGAGCGCATTCCGTGGGAAAACGTCAGGTTTCACAACGGTATGGACCCTCGGGCGGGGCACAATTACTATTCCCTGATCTACAATGAGACCGTCTACAACGCCATCGCCGCGAAACGCGGGCAGAGCCAGGCACTTGTGTTCGCCCGGGCTGCTACCGCCGGTGGCCAACGTTTCCCCGTGCACTGGGGTGGCGACTGCGAGAGTACGTGGGCTGGGATGGCACAGTCACTGCGCGGCGGCCTCTCGCTCGGTATGAGTGGATTTGGCTTCTGGTCCCACGATATTGGGGGTTTCATGTCGGAGGGCCAGGCGAATACCACGCCCGAACCAGCCATCTACAAGAGGTGGCTTCAGTGGGGACTCCTCTCATCTCACTCACGGCTTCACGGCTGCAAGACCTACCGTGTGCCTTGGCTGGTAGACGACGAAGCAAGCGCCGTTCTGAGCAAGTTCACGTGCCTCAAGAACAAGTTGATGCCCTACATATTTGCTCAGGCTATCGACTCGCATCGCTATGGGCTACCTCTGTTGCGGGCTATGGTGATAGAGTTCCCCTCGGACCCGGCCTGCTATACCCTGGACTTGCAGTACATGCTGGGTGACAGCCTCTTAGTGGCCCCTGTATTCGATGAGTCAGGAGAGGTTACGTATTACGTGCCTAGTGGTCGCTGGGTTAGCATTCTTGATGGCCAGGTACGTCAGGGCCCGTCTTGGTTCAAGGAGCGATTCGACAACTTTCATCTCCCACTCCTTCTGCGAGAGAACAAGGTTGTCCTTATCGGGACGGAAGATCGCCCAGACAGCAACTGGGGGGGCTCTCTTGAATATTTGGTAGTTGGCTCCGTGTCGACCGCGGGAGAGGAGGAAGCTGTATTGGAGGCCAAGGTACCTAGTGCCAGTAAAATTGGGACGTATGAAAGCACCATCCAAGTAGCAGTTCGGAGCGTAGATGGCATTCCTCGTGCAGATATGTTGAGGATTGCGGAGGGGGGCGTGGGTAAAGTGCCCGATCTGCTGGTCTTGAGCGAGAAGAGGCACCTTTGATAGTGGCTGGGTTATTGGGCACTAATTCTAATGAACTCATATTCATGTCTGGACGCCCGAATCGCGTGTGATGCATTCGGTTAAGGAGAATGATCCAGGAGTCTGAAGTGGCTCCCTAGTATGCTAATTAGACGGCCCGAGGAGATTACATCTGCGGTAGACGTCATCATCCCAACGTGACGCTCGGGTTTTGGGCTGGCGCATGCCGTTCGGGCTGTTGTATAAGCTGCTTACAGCCGCCCCAGTGTGGCTGGTCGTGTGAACATACAAGATGCACAGCTTGTTACATATGTCGTCATAGGGGTGACTACATTACCGCTCCCTGGCCGCATACCTTTTAAAACGCGCCAATGACTATGTCGAAGTCGTGTAGTTATATCAAGAGCACGTATAGCTGCAAAGCCGGCTATCCCCTTTAGTAGATCGCACACAGCAGGAACCACGTTCCAGATCCCCATAATACTAACAGTGTCACAGCTTATACTGCGGGGTGGTCCGTTACAGACATGCTATTATTGTACAAGGAAGGAAAGTATCTATGAGAAGCAGAGATTTCCTGTACCTAGTTATATAGGCATGGTTGTATTCTGTGCTCAGTGTCCGTGCTTCGGGCCGGAGCTGGTCCGGGTTAGAAACCGTGACAAACAGGCAATTTAAGCTCCGGGAGAGACTTAGAGCTTTTTTACGCAGCCGTTAGGGGAGGGCAACAGCACGCTGGACCTTGAGTGATATGAAAGTGAACATGCTGTCCCTAACAGCAACGTCTAGCAGCAGTAGTGGTAACTATATATCAGTTGGTGGTGCTGTGACCGGGACGAGCAAGTCATGTTTGGTGCCAGCTGGTGAGCATTTCTTATTTCGATAGCAATTTGTATTGTTGATGCCGTAACTGAACATGACGCATCACTTGCAGGTGCTACTAGAGTCAATGACGAGTAGTAACTAAGATGTCTACTCCGGATATTTGTATATAAATAGCTGGCGTCGTTTCGCTTAGGAGACGCTTAATTTTCCTTGGGGGCTTAATCAGAGAGCGGGTGCCATGACACCTGTTTACACAAACAGGAGCGGGCATCGGTTCCTGAAAGGATTGTTCACCATCCTTTCCGAATGGACGTCTACCGCCAGCCCCCGCCCCGAACCCCTACCATCCCGGTGGACTTCGGATGATCTTAGGCTAGATTACAGAGTTTATAAGGCCAATATTTTGCTTCTAATTCCACATTGAGCTACGGCTCACGCTTTCACCGAGTATTCACACTGCGTGTTTCTGTCTCTCTCGTAGTATTAGCACCCATTGTCCCGCAACCAAGATGCGACCCTCCAGCTGGGTGACCGGCCTGACGGCCCTCAGCGGCGTATATGCCACAGCGGCCACTAGGGACAGCCAGCTCACGAAGCGGGCCTCACTTACGCAAGTGCAGAACTTCGGCAATAACCCATCGGGTATCAAGATGTTCATCTATGTCCCAGTCAACGTGCAACAAAAACCTCCTATTGTGCTGGTGCTGCACGCCTGTGCCTGGACGGCGGGTGCCTTTTTCGGGACCACCAAGTACGGCCAGTTGGCAGATCAGCATGGCTACGTGCTCATTTATGGGCAGACACCCACGGATGGCGCATGCTGGGATGTCTCATCGAACCAGACGCTGAGCCGCAATGGGAGTGGCGACAGCACCGGGTTGGCCAACATGGTCAAGTATGCACTACAACACTATAATGGTGACCCTAGCAGGGTATTTGTAACGGGCGAGTCTTCTGGTGCGATGATGACGGTCAGTTCTATGACTCTTTCTTCTGCTGTTGCTTCTCGCTGAATTAAAATTAATAGCAAGTTATGGCCGCTGTCTACCCGGATATGTTTGCGGCCGCCTCAGAATTTAGCGGCGAGCCGGCAGGATGCTTCTATACAGGCTCAGTTCGAGGCTGGAATGGGCAGTGCGCAGGTGGCCAGGTTCACCACACGCCATCAGAATGGGCTGCTATCGTCCATGCCATGTACCCTGGCTATACTGGCCAGTACCCAAGAATGCAGGTCTACCACGGCGATGTCGACACGACACTCAACATCAATAGCTTCAATGAGTCAGTCAAAGAGTGGTCAGGAATCTTCAGTTACTCGGGAAACCCCGTCCAGACTCTCAACAACACGCCCGGCCCCAAACTCACCAAATACATCTATGGCGATCGTCTACAGGGAATTTGGGGCCACGGGATTGGCCACGTTGTACCGACGAACGAGACAGAGGCGTTGCGGTGGTTTGGCATCTTGTGAACTGAATCACCGGTCCGGATCGGCACAGGGCTGAGAAGATGGATGTGGTTGGCTAACGTTAGAACACACAGGAGAGTGGACTTACACTCTAGCGATGAACGAGTGTGTCACAATTCTGCACATACCTACTGTTAGATTCAAGGGTCAAAGGTGCCCCGGAGCGGGAAAATTGATTGAATGACGCATTTACATGACTGTTGTTCCCCATTCCGACTAGCAGAAAGATTCTTACAATTATCGCTTTAGAACGTTGACAAGACATTTGCGTGATATCCTATTCGTAATATTGTGTAAGATGCTAGGGTTCTACGTTTGCTATAGTATACCATGGGGTTGATTCCTAAATCTTCACCGGGCTCCTTTTCCAATGCCTACTACGTATGCAATGAGTTCTTGAGTCCCCGTATTCAGGCTCGAGGGAGGCACTGCATAGAGGTCACAGAATGCTATGTAATCGTTAGTTCTGACATGAAATTAGTGGCCTCCCTGTTTCCGTCGCAACAGAACATCCCCGCACAAATAGAGGGTCTGTGGGAAATTCGCACCAATGGCGGCGTCCTCGCAACCCCACGGCCGGCCCATTCGATTACCAGAATAGGCAGGCCGAAAACTTATTGTGGGAAGGCCCGGGCAGCAATTATCGACAGAGCCTAGGATGCTACTTCTTGATATCCGCGGCCGGCGTGGTGCTATGAGTAGGCGATAGGCTCGAATAAAGACGCCGCCATCACTTGGAGCGCACGATCCTGCTTTGTGCGCTTCGCCTCGGTCGCATTGCGCTCGCTATCGCGTATACACTTATATAAATATATTAAAAATGAACTTCTTCGCCAAAAGTACGTGTATACGTCTGTAGAGACGAGATGATAAGTATGTCATTGCTGACATAACTTACGCTAAGGTCATTTAAGGGCGACCTAGTCCCACAGCCATTACTCCTACAACCAACAACACACCTCCATATCCAACAGCCCCCTCCATTACTTCCACATCTTCATATCGCCAGTGACACATGAATACAAGGATTGTTGCCAACAGGCAGCTATATGTACCGTAGACAAGCTACCATAGGGGGAAAAGGGGTGGAAATACAATGATTCTTTAAAACGTTTATTGTTGCGCTAGATGTAGTGCACACAGACTAGGAGTTCAACTCTTGGTCCGAGCTATTATTATTTATTTGTTTATACTGTTGCACTGAGTATGTATCCCGCAGGACAATAGGAGGTTGTTTCTTTTAGTCCATATACTACCCTACCCAGACCTGTAGGTAAGTAGAAAATGGAACATGCTCTAACTACTATCTACTGTATGTTACTTGTCAGTCTTTTCCCCACCCTCTTAGTAACTGTCGTCCTGTCAATCCCGCCACTATATCTCCGAATATTATCATTGAACCACGTCTTAACTTACTCATCAGGACACGAATCCAATGCATTGTCACTAAGCATGAGCCGACCATGGACGTACGAAACGGCCCACATGTCAAGGTCTGAGGTCCACTGGCCACTATTAGGCACTCTTATAAGCGTCCTGACAAAGCTCTCGAGGAGCAGCTCGCCGTCTGGGTAATGCAAATTCTCGACGCGGATGAATCTTGATTGAGGGGTGGAGGAGAGGCTAAGGTGGACGTAAGAAGATCGCAGCAACACAGCTCTCTCCCGGACCTCACTTTCCAGTGGAAATTCGAGGCATGTGGAATTATCGTTGAGATTACGATAACCTCGTGCTACGTGCTGATGTATTTCTCGTAATCTTTTATCTTGGAAGAATTGGGGATCGACCGTGGAGCCGTAAGACCAAGGTGCACCGCGAAAGCCGGCATGGTGCAACGCCTCAACCGCGGCGTCAAAATCGGCATCTTCGATGGCGAGAAAATAATTCTTTGAGAAATCAGCTTAAGATCTTGGTTGGAGACGAAACTCGAACTAACATTGACGACAAGGCCGACCCCCAAGAAACCCATAGCTACCTCACCCCATGCTATCGCAGGTATGTATCGGTTTCAAGGCGGACGCGATAACATCGATAGGACCCATGGTAGACTAGACGAAATGTTAGTCCCAGACGAGTTTTTTCCCCGACCACAACTAACCGTAAGGGGTGCGATGATAGAATGCTGTACTCTTAAGCATTGTAAGGTGGTCTAAGGGCAGGTATGAATATGAGTGTGAAAAGTGAGATGCATTAAAAAGGCAAGCAGCGAAGGCCACAGCAAATAAGAAAGCGAAGCGCAGAAAACCATTAGCGCTGTTAGGAATCAAACCCAACTCCACACTTATACTAACCTCTCTAGCAGACTGTCACAACAGCAGGGAGTGATCCCATTATATGCTGTGGGGCCCGCATCTGGGGTTACAGGTACTAGTAGTAGGCTACTAAGGTCACTAAGTCTTGTCCTGGTGCATAACTTAAGTTGTACACTACTACTAACCTATGTGTTATGCTATGCATAATCTCTTCATAAGCAGTTCCTCCATCTTATTCCCGTGCGGAGACCGGGGAGGAAAGTGTTATCTTGACTCAGTCCAACCTCCGGAGAAGAGGTTACTTTGACGGATAAGTATAAGTTAACCAGGAAATATGCTGTGTACGTGGAATGATCATCAGCTGAATGCGTGGTAGGAGTCTACGATACGTGAAATCCCAAGATCAGAAACCCATGAAATTACGAATAATAGGTCACAGATAAAGGAAGTCGGCTCAAATATCATTACAAACATATCGATGATGCTCAGTGTATCACGGGGCAATCATGCCACTATCTAGACTTCGGGCCAAGAGTGGGGTGAAGAGCAACGCCGGATCACCGACAGACAGTCTTGGCTCCGATAGTAATTGGCTATCTCGCGGCATATCTGACCGGTTACAAGTGGAGTGGGTGATAAACAAGTCATCGCGGGGTCGTACATAAGTTCATTAAGATTGTGACATTTAATATTAGAAAAGAACGTCACTTAGCGAATCAATAATTCAACCACGAAGATCCATAGGTACTCGCCATTCAAATATCACACAATATGGGTAAGAAAAAGGTTTTAGTGAGGTAAGCAGCCCATTGAGTGTTACTATATTAGCTTACGATGAACCCTCTCAACTGATCTAATCAGTTACGGCGTCGACATCGACGCCGTCGCTGGGTGGCTTGGCTCGTACGGGGGTGAAGACAGCACCAGTGACATCAGCAGAGGTAGGTAATTATGTCTTACATCTCGTTCACTCTATCCAGCAAGCTGACGCTTCTCAAGGTATCTGGGCAGGGACAATCGGCACCCGCCGACTCCTAAAGCTGTTCGAGAAGTATAATATTAAGGCATCGTGGTTCATACCCGGACACTCATTAGAGACATTCCCGGAAGAGTGCGCAATGGTGCGCGACGCGGGCCATGAGATTGGTCTACATGGCTACAGCCACGAAAACCCAGCCGACATGACATTTGAGCAGCAAAGCGACGTGCTAAAGAAGACCTGGAAGCTTCTGACCGACTTCTGTGGCAAGCCGCCACGCGGCAGCGTTGCGCCGTGGTGGGAAACAAGCGAAGAGGGCACCGACTTGCTCCTTAGCTACGGCATCGAGTATGATCATTCCATGTCGCACCACGACTGCCAGATGTATTGGCTTCGGACAGGTGACTCCTGGACCAAGATTGACTACTCGCAGAAAGCTGAGACTTGGATGAAGCCCCTCGTCAAAGGCAAAGAGACCGGTTTGGTTGAGATTCCTGGTTCTTGGTATATTGATGATTTGCCGCCCATGATGTTCATGAAGAAATCTGCCAACTCGCACGGTTGGGTCAACCCTCGGTAAGTCTTTTCTGACGTTAGGGACACGTCACGCTTCAGTGTTCTGACGGTCGCGATAGCGACGTGGAAGATATATGGAAAGATCACTTCGACTACTTCTACAGGGAGTACGGTAAGAATCGCACCCCCGATTCCCTATTCATACACTTTCATAAGACTAATCAGCTGGACTATTAATCGCAGATGAGTTCATCTTCCCTATGACGATACACCCGGATGTCTCAGGTCGTCCACATGTGCTACTCATGCATGAGCGTATAATCGAACATATCAACAAACATGAAGGCGTGGAGTGGGTGACTATGGCAGAGGTCAGTTTGTCTGTCACACACTTACATTTCTGATCTAGATAGCTGATGGTTTTCTAGATGAGCGACTATTTCAGGAGCCAAAACAGACCACCACCTGGCGCCAAGATGCCGGCTAGCGTTGAAGAAGTCATGAAGCGATGTGCAGAACGTTAATCGGGCAACATTAGGAGCTTTCTTACTTGTCTCAGAGGATGGGGAGAATCTCGGCCGGGATTCTCCGGAGTGTTCAATTAGATGACGCTGAGTTTATTGGTTCACATGGGTGGTAAGAGGAGAACGAGGACACAAGAGTTACAGACTGATTATCACTCATGTTGATCGTTCATGGCACGCCAAAATGGAGAGACGGGGTCTAATGGGGTCTAATTACAGTCTATCTTTACTCGCTCACTCGAAGTGTGCGAACATTTTTGTTTCCACGTTGATCAGGCTACTGGCCTAAGAAGATCATCAAGCACTTTAGCAGCAGCCAGGACCTTCTCTTCGTCATATTTTCTCCCAATCAGCTGCACTCCAACCGACAAGCCCAAAGATGCCATGGTTTCCTTGCTGTTGTCCCATAGCCCCTTATTCCGCAAGTCTAGCTCATTGCGCGGTTCGTAAGACCAATCTGTAGAAAGGTCGTCGTGCAGGACTTTGCCACCCGGTAGGACGATAGCAGGATAGTCAAGTAAGTTCCAGACCTTTGTATAGCCTACCCATCGGCAACCGCGATGTGGGACACTTGTATGAGGCATAGGTGGCACTGTAATCAACAGGGATGAGCGACGAGCTTTTGTCTATTGATCAGGTAATAAGAGGTGACGCGATATTGCATAGACTATAGGCTCGGTTGGGCGGCAAGGAATGGTTAATCAAGCTTAACAAGGGTCTAAGAACTTACTTAAGACTACGTCGACTGGCTGGTTGCCCTGAGTAGACCGAATAGAGTTCCATTTCTCCAGATACTGTTGCTGAAGTCCCCATTTTCTCTTATTCAGCCGCCAGTATTCCACGACAGACACAGGGCTGCCGCGATCAATAAGGTTTTGAACATGTTCCAGAAACGGTTCGCCACCAGCTCTCACAGCCTCTCGGATATCTTCACCACCATCCACCATGTAATATTCGTCCTGCGCGATCCTTAGCCATCAACTCTAATCACCACCCAGATGACCGCAGCACTCACCATGAGCTCGACGCACTCTGTATGGAGACTAGCATTCCAGTCGACGACTTCGTGCCCCGCGTCCCTTAGTAATTCGATCGCAGACTTGAGCACCCGTGTAATCGGCGGATGTGGGCGCACGACTTCGTCATCAGCCAGGACTCCGATAACCAGTGGTCGACAAAGAGCGTCTTGAAAGATGTCCTCTCGCCAGGGTATGGCCGTGCATCTAGCATCGAAGTCCCACGGTTTCAGCTCAATAAGAGATTTGAACACAGTATGTATCGTGTCCAAGCTCCGTGCCATCGGCCCAACTGACGACGGCACATGTTCCTGTCCTTCGGTTGAGACTGGGACGCCGCGGTACGGCAATCTTGCGCTCTGTTCGCGATCAGCAATCATCGGGATCAGGTATACCTAAGACAGTAAATCTATCGAAGAAAGAAAAGCACATACGCTTGGTTTAAGCCCGTATAGACCCATCATATGACAAGGGATCCGCACGCTCCCCCCAATGTCGGTGCCCCAGCCGAGAATCGAGCCGTGACTTGCGAGAAGGGCCGACTCGCCGCCCGTTGAACCGCCGGGCGTGAAGTCACGGTGCATCGGGTTCGTAGTTAGACCCCATAGTGGGTTCTCCGTTTCGCACCACTATGCGTCCCCCATATAATCAGTCAGCTATTGATTGTCTGTAGATGAGTAAAGAACTGAGCTCAAAACCTGCCATGATGCTCTGGGGGAGATTTGTCTTTGCTATAACTATTGCACCCAGCGATTGCAGCATCTCGACTAGCGCCGAGTTCCTAGTTGCGGGCTGGAATGATCGAGCAACGTATCCGATGGTAGAGTCGAAGCCGGCGACATTGAATTGATCCTTTAACGATATAGGTATACCGTGCAATAGCCCAATGGGTTTTCCATGCTGAACAAGATATTGGTCGTGTTCCTTTGCGCGGCGTAAGGCGTCGTTAAATAGAATCTCGGTCAGACTTGGGACTATATGTTAGTGAAACCAAGGCTGGGTTGGTCCTCTTCGGCACTAACCAATTCGTCTATCTCTAATAGTTAGTGCTCAGTATCCTTGTCCAAATAGCAGTCCATCCTTCCCTACCTCTTGATGAGCTTTGGAGGCCCTGTCTACCAGAAATGGTACTGATAAGCGTCTCATTCTTCTCATGTGAGGGCCTGTCCGGCTCATCCAACTCACTCACCTACCGATATATGCCCTTATGACAGTTTGGGAACTAAGTTCACCACTTGACAGCTTCGCGGATAACTCGCTAAGACTTGATATACCAGTAACATCTTTAATATTAGAAGCTACTTGAGTGACAATATCTCCGTGTTCACTCAGGAGCTCCCTCCGTATCTCTCTCTTGCGGTTGACAATGTCTTGCCAATGTCGTTTCTCCATTTTCAAAGTTAGTTGCTGGCCTAGTCCTTGATGTAATATAGAGTTAATGACAGAGTGAATATCTTACTATATAATCCCGAGTACGAGAAGTTCATAAACCGAAAACACTCTAGGTTAATGCCTAGGTAATACCATATTACCGGATTACTTCATCCGCTATTGTGCTGCTCTGGGAGGATTTGGGGGTGCGATACTCGGCGGAGTTCTATCTCCGATATACGGCGATAACTCGAGTGACTGGAAGGGACCTCCGTGGTGTTCCACATACTTTTCGGCTACATCCGGCTTCAATCCTATTTGTTGGATCTCGCAGCAACACCATACGTGGCGGTGATGACTTGTCGCAGCGTCAAAAGCGGGGGTTTGTCACTGTCGATGGGGATAGACTGTACATCGATGATTGGGAAGGTCTTTTATCAAGATGCGACCAATGAAGCCGCGGATTGACTTACTGGGGCTATCATCATATGCTTTAAGCTTCTCATCACCCATGTCTTACTCAAAAAAACGAATTACAGAAGTAATGTAAAGCGCATGTTCTTGAGCTCGCTGGTGAAGCTGAATCAGCACCTGACAGATATTGCTGTGAGCATCGAACAACGATAAGACCACAATGGCCGGTAACCGGGTAGATTCTCGGGAATCTAAAGTGCAGGGCGGTGGTGACGGCATCAGCCTCTCGGGGGGGAAATATGATGTTGGGATAGTGGGAGCAGGACCAGCTGGTCTAATACTGGCGTAAGTAAGGAGCCACCTCCTAACTGGCACTGCTCACGCTCTCACAACGCGTCCCAGTGTGATACTAGCAAGACTCGGTATCAAAACTGCAGTGTTTGATGAGCGGCCAGATAAAACGGCCGTCGGAAGAGCAGACGGTATCCAGCCGAAAACCATCGAGACGCTGCAGATGCTGGGTCTTGGAGATGAACTTCTCCGCAAGGGCGTCAAAGTCTACGATATATGCATCTGGAGGGGGTCGGCCGACTCTCCGATCCGTCGCGTCGGCCGTGAGATTCATTATCCTGCTGATGTCGTGGATGTATTACATCCGCATATCCTCCTCTGTCATCAAGGCATGGTCGAATCAGTGTTGATAGATGATCTTCGCAGCAGTGGCGTCACAGTGCACCGAGGCCACCGCTTCAAATATTTCGAATATACTCCCGAGGACTCTCTAGGCCTTACCCTAAGCATGACGGATAGCGGTAGCGACGTGAAGGATATCCATGCCCATGCAGATTACGTAGTAGGCTGTGACGGTGCTAGGTCCCTGGTGCGACAGCAGATACCAGGAACTCATGCCACAGCCACACCGCATGAATCCTACTGGGGCGTCCTCGACGGCGAGCTAGATACGGATTTCCCGGATATATGGAGCAAGACCGTCGTCTTCTCCGAGGAACATGGCTCCGTCCTCATCATTCCGCGCGAGAGAAACATGACGCGGATCTACATCGAGATGAAAGCGCCGTCGTCGGCAAAGAGCAAGGATCTCGGACAGGACTTCGTCATGGAGCAGGCAAAGCGCATACTGGCGCCATACCGTGTTGAATGGCTATCAGTCGAATGGTTTGGGAACTACCAGTATGAGTCTCGGTTTCCGTCTTTCATTTTTCACCCTCTGGTCTCATTTCCTCACATCACTATTTGACCTCTGTAACCAAGTTTCTATCTCTGCATACTCGTTCTACCCCCAAACCGCGGGAAGGCAAGACGAGAAGAGACGGGAATTGGCTCATAAACTGACACTATCTATAACCAAACAATTGACTAAGTCTCAATCTCTAGAGTCGCCCAACGCGTCGCAGCCCGCTTTGCGGACTCTTGTCTTCGGGCCTTCATCGCAGGCGACGCAAGCCACACGCACAGTCCAAAGGCGGCACAAGGTATGAACACGAGCATGCACGACGCCTGGAACCTGGGCTGGAAATTGAACCTTGCCGTGCGAGGACTCACACATCCTGCCCCCTCTACCTCCTCCCAGTCCCAGTCGCTATTGGAGAGCTACGAGACGGAGCGTATAAAGATCGCCCACGATCTCATTAATTTCGATCTGGAACACGCGAACGAGATCGCGCGCGGCGACGCAAAGCGGTTAGCTGAGAACTTCAGGACAAATACGCGATTTATTTCTGGTGCTGGCGTGGAATATGGCGAGAATTTCCTCAACTATACTCATAACCACAGCCTCAACGGTGGGGGTGGGGGTGGGGATGGGAGTAGCGATGAGGTGAAGAATGCGGGAGGTGATGCAAGACCGGGCTGTACTCTCCCGCCGGCTAAGGCGACTCGGTACATTGACGCGAACCCTATAGATCTACAGCTCGATATTCCTATTCTGGGACAGTTTCGGATTTATGTCGTAGCCCCAGATATCACACTGTCTTCCTCGAAGCGGTTTCTCACGGATCTAAGCGAGAGCGTCACATCTCCATCTTCATCGCTATCGGCGCTATCAGACGCCGCCGCGAAATCTTACGCGACGAAGCCCAGGCCGCGGCGCGAGGGGGATGTATACACGGTGCCAGCGCGGTATTTGGGATTTAGTGAGCTATTCACTTTTTGTCTGATAAGTAAGTTCTTTCCTCCTCGTCCGTAATACCTGTGCCGGGACGGAACGCTCTGTGATTAACTAAATAATTCTGTAGCATCAACACCGAAAGCGCTCTTCGAGATTTCTTCGCTACCTTCATTATTTGCATCTACTCCCTGGACTATCTATCTCGACAATGTGTCACACATGGATACTAGAGGTCAAGGCTGTATACGGAAATGGGTAGGTGAGCTCAGGAATGGCGAAGTGGCTGTGCTCAATGTACGCCCTGACGGGTATCTTGGCTCTATCGGAAGGTGGGAAGTTAGTGAGACTACGCCCGACGCCGGGGAGAAGGTGGCGCGTTGGCTTGATAAGTACTACGGTGGTTTCTTGAGGGTGCCGCCCAAGTCATGAAGGCAACTAAGGCATTATAAGTGAGATATCCTATGAATCTATACACCGACTAGCAAACGTTGGAGAGCCCCTTCTTAATAATGAGGGGACTCATGTTTCTGGGACAATGATGAAACGAACAAGATAACTTAAAGTAAACGTGCCTTGTAAAGACATGTAGGTACGGAGTCATCATCTCCTAGCTCCCAGTAAGTAGCTCAATTCGCGGTCCACCTACCGCACTACAATGCTTGACAATCTGTCGGAATCCGTTGACGTGGTAGGAACTATTTTCCTCGATAGCCTATGAAAGATGAAAATCAACTTCTTTCGTCTTCTTTTTGAGGGCATCTAGCACATTAGGCTGAATAGTGGCTTCGGCTCTATCCTCTACAGAACCTGTTGATCTGTCCCCACAGCAATCTATCCAGGGGTTACCACCGATACTCCAGAGCAACAATTTAGCCTCCCTATCACGTCGTAGATATAGTAAGTACGATGTTCCATCATACTTGATAGGTGAACGGCATACTTGGCGACGAACATTTTACCCTCGTTGAACCGTCAAGCCTTAGCAGGATCTCTCGATTGGGGGACAAGGGTTAATCAAATCGACAACGTCCGGAAGAGATGAGAATATCTCCGATTTTCTTCCCACAACTATGTTGAAGGCTTCAGTCACCAAGAGGACGAGCAGAAGATTATTCCATGCTAGGATGGAGCTGCCAACTAGCCGAACCGTTAATGATCAGCGAGAATGGCGATAGACAACGAACTAATAGCCACGAGTAAGTTTCAAACATCATGGCCAACTTGACTCCACGAATTGGCCGAGGTCAAACCAAGATGTCCTGGCAGATCCAAGCAGATCCAGGCATGGAAATGGTCTTGTTCCGAAATTAGAACCAGCTCGTCTAAAATATATCCGGTATCCAAGGTCCAGGAAAAGAGAGATATATTATCCTGAAGTATGCCAACTCGGACGGATTGATCTTCTCCGAGTTTTTTCCCTATCTCCTTGTCTGGCAGAGTGGAAGTGTGACGCATTAGTTCTTACTCTGAGTATTTCTTTTCCTCTTGAAATAAAGAGGTTGGTTCGGACTTCGCGCACGTAGCTGTAGCACCAAACAAACAAAACTGTTGGTAGACTGACCGTGTGACAAAACTCGCAACTTGACAGACTGGCCTCCCCGACAACTTTCTGTCCATCATGAAGTGGTCATCATCTGTTGCAGGCTTGCTAAGCCTCCTCACCTTAGGTAAGCCGCTGCTCCTCAAAACCCTTTAGCTCCATATACTCAATCAGTCCTCTCACTACAGTCTCTGCGCAATCCGATTCGGAGCCCTTTGTGGATACCGATACGGGCATCACTTTCCAATCGACCACCAACTCGGAAGGCATCACGTACCGACTGGCACTCCCCGCCGACGCCAGCGCCGATAAGCCGTACGATGTCATTCTTCAGGTCGTCGCTCCTATCGAGCTAGGCTGGGTTGGCTGGGCTTGGGGTGGCTCCATGACCTACAACCCCTTGACTGTGGTGTGGGCAGACGGGAAGAACGTCGTATACTCTTCACGACAAGCGCTGTATGTGTTTCCTTTCTCCTTACCAAGGCGAAGCCTATGCTATGCGTGCACGGGATATAGGTGGCGATACTGACCGACACCGCCTACTAGCGGGTATTACACCCCCGGACTGTATGAAGACGCCAAGTATACGGTGCTCAAGGGCACAGGCGTCAACGAGACGCACTTTAAATTCACCGCCCTCTGCTCCGGTTGCGCCAGCTGGACCGACTTTGACGGCAACCCGAGCACTCTGGACGGCGCTAGCCAGGTTAACTTCGCCTACGCCTACTCGGCAACCCCCGTCGATGAACCCTCGAACACCGAGACGACTTTTAGTATCCATGACTCGGTTGGCCATTGGACTCACGATTTGGCCGCTGCTCGGTCTGACAAGTTTAGCTCTTGGGTATCGGGCAACAAGCTGAACAAGACCGCTCTACCAAGATTCCGCCGCACCCGCTACGGATATTAATGGTTCTGGGTGGATGTTAGCGCACGTGTGGTCGCCTAGGTGAGGGTGAAAGTGGTAGGTTGGCTATGAGGATGGATGCATACGTTCAGGAGGATACCTACTATTTAAGTCTTGGTTTTCTGGGTGGTCCAAATCCTCGAGATTCATGTAGTTCTTCTAAAATAGAAGTATAGATATGAATTTTTGCCATTTATATTGTTGTGTTTTTTTGGTGAGAATTTGAAGTCATGGCAAGGGAGGTTCGCTGAAAAGTTATAATGTTTAAGGTGTTACCTACATTGTGATGATGCCCAGAAGCTCTGTTAATGTTACATAGGTCCCTACTTGGGAAGTCGAGAGAACACTGAAAGAGGGAATTTAGCTCTTGCTGCACCCCCACGCTAACAGCTAGGGAAGGGAACTGTACCGGCTCCCAGCATACCTGCAGGTGCCTAACGAGCTACCTTAAGTAGAGATAAGTACCTACTTAACCTACCTAACCTAGGTACTGTAGAGACAGGGGGATAAAGCCGCTCCATCAGCTTAGTTAACAATTTATCAGAACAAATAATCATGATTTGCCAACCCTCTGCCATATAGCCAGATTCACCACCATGGCGCCGGCAAAGAAATCCAAATCCCGCCAACCGACACCGCCCTCACGAACCCTCGTCCTAGACAACGGTGCCTATACAATCAAAGCAGGATTTGTGACGGCTGATAGTGACGTCGTCGACAAGCCTCGTCTCATTCCGAACTGCATATCTCGCGATCGCAGCGGTAAAACCTACGTCGCCTCTGAGATCTCGCAATGCGCCGACTTTAGCGAGGCCGTCTTTCGTCGGCCCGTAGAAAGAGGCTTCATAGTGAACTGGGAGGCTCAAAAGGAGATATGGGAACGTGAATTCTTCGATGATAAAGCACCACTAAGATGTGATCCTGCCGAGACTTGTCTTTTACTTGCCGAACCGTCCAATTCGCTGCCCATTCTGCAGACGAATTGCGATCAGATGGTTTTTGAAGAATTTGGCTTTGCTAGTTACTACCGAGGCCTTGGTACGGGCTCTTTCTTTCCGTCTTTTTCCTATGTCCTTTTACCTTTAGATCAAGGGTTGTAGGAAGTAGAGAGAGAATCCTAAGCTGACCTCCGCGGGGTACCGTTACCTTCGAAACAGGGTCGACTTTTAATGCCTACCATGACATCCAAGCAATGTTTGCGAGATCCGACACCGATGCCGTGTCGTCTCCCCCTCCTGCCCAAATCCCGGCCGAACTCATCCTCCTCATCGACAGCGGCTACTCTCATACCACCATTACCCCCTTATTCCAAGGCCGACCTATCCACCCTGCGGCGCGGAGACTTGACGTAGGCGGTAAACTCCTGACGAACTACCTCGCGCGCGTGCTTTCTCTCCGCCACTACGACATGCGCAACGAGACATACATCGTCAACGAGATGAAAGAATCCGCGTGCTATGTATCTCTCGACTTTAAGGGTGACCTCGAACGTTCGTGGAAGGGCACGCGTGGAGAGCGGCGCGAAGACTATATCAACGGCGTTGGTATCGCAAAGGATTACGTGCTTCCGGATTTCCATACAAGGTCTCACGGTATAGTGCGCGAGTATGACCCAGCAAGGGCGTCCCGCGCGAAGAGATTGGCCGTGTCTGAGTCTAGCGAGGATGTCTTGACGCTTCGTAATGAACGATTTACTATACCCGAACTTCTTTTTAATCCGTCGGACATTGGTATGAACCAGCCTGGAATTCCTGACTTGGTGCTCCAGTCTCTGAAATGTCTTCCGCTTGGTCTGTGGCCTGGTTTCTTGGCCAATATTGTGGTAGTAGGTGGAAATTCGCTTTTCGGTGGATTTATAGAGCGGCTTGAGGACGAGATCAGAAAGCTCAGTCCACAGGAATGTGTCGTGAGAGTTACAAGACCGCCGGACCCCATCACCAGTACTTGGAATGGGGGTGCTAATCTGGCTCGCCATGCCAACCTCAAGTCTCTTGCTGTCAGCAAGTTAGAATACGAAGAGTATGGCAGCGCTTGGCTGGCCCGTCGGTTTACGATAGGGTCTGACTCATGAAGGCAAATTGGTATTATACGTTCATGATCTACTCTCATTCGATATGACGTCTATTGTCTACGGAGGCTAACAGTGGTATCTCAGGCTCTCTTTACCGATCCTACTGTTTTTGAATGATCGACACGACCAGTGTCATATTCAGGTCATATTCAGGTCATACACGAGAGGTCACAGCCTTTTGTGTTGTTGACACCCATCTGATCTCTTGGTGACGCCGTTACCGACTGTTGTGCCGCTGTCATTGAGATCGCTCCTGTCCCGGTTTCGGCTCAGGCTCAAGCCAAGTGTAGTAAGCAAGATACCTGACGAAAGCATAGGGATATCTTATTGTACGTTTTGTGCTCCCGGAGCTTGTCAGCGCTCGAAGCTATGTCTGGATTGCATTACCACAGCCTGGGTTAAAGATGAAGTGGAGCGGCAGATGAGCTTAGGGCAGATCGCCTATCGAGAACCAGGTGGGTAGAAGACGTGCCCGTGTTATACATCCCATGCAAGCCTCTTGGGGAAAGAACGCCATCTTGCCCTGAGTGAGCAGGCCAGTCACCAAATGTGCATCGTTCTTAGAGACCGTGTATCCCTCAACTGTACCTTCGATAGCCGTCACACAACTGGACGCTCATAGGCGACATAGCACATATGAGCCGACTCGCTCAATCTCATGATGCAAGCATGGGACTATGGTCACATAACCACGCCATGGCCTCGAGTAGACGTAGGCACTGCCAGTGCATTTGCATTGGTGGCAGGATAGCACGGTCGGCGCCTGGCTGTGCGTAATAGGAAATACGAGTGGACGCGGAGTTAAAAACCCACCAGTCGATGTCAGAGTGGGGGGAGGGCCGCACGGGCGTTCTTATCGAGCCGAGTTAGGTTGAGCGCATTCGATGCTTGGGTTTATCCCATCAGGTCCTCGGAGCCTGGCCCAAGACTCGGGCATCAACGCATATTCGACAGAACGGACCGAAGTTCGGTGTAAAGGTACCGGATATCTTACCTTAGCGCCATGCCGCTTTGGAGTGGATGATGGTTACGGAGGTAACAAGGTGAAGCACAGATATGAAGAGTCCCGCTGACCCGATATCTACCTACCTACTTATCTGAGCACCGACTTAACCCAGTAAACAAGATTACCTTGTGCTCGTCCCGATGCCCTTTCGTCACTTGGTACAAATGGTAATAACGTGACATGATCGCTAATCAACTTGTAAGTGATATAATCTAAAAGGATATCAATCAGATCGTAAAGAGGAAAGTTTCAAAAAGTATCCGGCTCGAACGCTGATACATCGGCCGAATCGATTCAAGTTGCAGTGAGATTACCCATCTCCTTTCCCCCCGAAAATGACTGGTTCATGATCTTTGCTGCTCACTCGCTTTCCCATATATGCACGCTATTCCCAAAAAACAATCCCCGAATTTGGGTATCTTGCCTGAACCCGTCAGAGTACCAATTACGGTGTCCGGCTCCTTGCGTCCCCTATCGCCGTACCTATATATCTAAATTCAGTTGACATTATTCCCACTTCTACCGCAGGAGGTCTGGTGAATCAATACATATCTCGGCACCGGCGGCCACGACGTCTGGAACACCCTAGATACGACAGTCCTGTTAGTAACAGAGAAGTGGTCATGGAGAAAGGGTTAAGCAGTCGTACAATCGCACTAGGCAAGGCATTAGTCTCCTCCTATAGCAAGAAAGGCAGAAAATAGTAGATAGCAGGAAGACTTGACATACCAGTGTCATTGTTGAACCTTCGTGATGGATGATGCAATATCCGCCACCACAGCTCTTGCAGCGTTTCTGCGTCTCGGCTATACAGTCGAGGCACTACAAGACATGTTTGTTAGAACTGATTTTCAAGATCCGTTGTGTGGAGATGTCGTGACAGCTTACATTACGTTCGCACTCCCAGCAGCTACGGGCAATTTTCGGAGTCCTCTGGCATACCAACAACTCGTTAGCGTAATTCCTAATCATTGTCATCTCGGTCGTGGGGTTGAGCAGGGGCGGCGTTGTTTCGGCGGGTGACTTGTGGCATCAAACGGGAACAAAGGGGAGAAAAGAAAAAAGTGAAATGGCCCTGCTTGCATTCATTCATTCATCTCCACGGGAAATGGACGGGAAGTTGACGGGGAGTTGATGGGATAGGATCGTGATTGCCGCTCTTGGCTTCGACGGCAGGCAAGATAGCTTCTCAAATGTATCGGATTAGTAGCCTCAAGTTCGAGCGACTTAGAGTGTTCCCCTCATCGGCCACGCGACCTCGAGGCCGATCTCAGGTTGCAAACAAAACAATATCCCATCCGTACCTTGACTTTTGGCTGCTCGAGGGCAGCTATTTCGTGATCGATCAAGTCCGTCGTTTCATCGACTATGTGAACGGCCGAAAGATGTCCGGATAACTCCTCCGCACTGGGTACCTGATAACAAGCTTCGCACCACCATTGGTTACAGCTGAAACAATATCTCTCGCGGATGCACTCGAGACATCGAGGGATGAAGCGGGGTTTTTTGTGTCCTGTTCGACTCGCGCCCTTTGGACGGGTGGCTGCCCTAATGGTCGACGAGTGCAAGGGAATCGGCGACAACAGGGGTAGGTTCTCGGAACAAGCATCGGCATATACGGTGAAGCCTTCGGGGGCCGTGCCGCAAGAGGCACACCCATTCAGGGCGAACGTGGCAACTCCCCACCGGCTCCCGTCCTCCGTTCCAGCAGGCGTGGCGTAGGTTTGGCCGAACGCAGCAGAGTTAGGATGGCGAGGGCCAGTGCAGAGAATGGCGTCGAAGCGGATGATGCCGCGACAGTCCAAGATCGTCTCCGCCCAACCCTCGGTGATGCGCTTGTTGATCATCCTGCCCTTGCCACTATACCAGTCGTCACCCTCATTTTCAATGGATTCTTTCAAAGCGTGCTGGGACTTATGGTTCCAGCCAACGCTGATGTTTGCACTCTTGGACGCCGCTGCTTGCGCGCACGAGGTCGGAGACGGGAGAGCAGGGGCTTCCTTGTTCCCAAAATAATACAACACCTTCAGGCGCGGCATACCCTCCGGCCGCGTCGACCGACAAGCGTAGCGCAACGCCTGCATGAGCTTGCGCTCGTTGAGATTCCTAACCTCTCGGATCGAAAGCGTGCGGATACGCGACGAGGGACTGACGAGAAGTTCAGTCACAAATTCGGCTGTCACCGAAAGGCCATCGAGGACGAGAGTGTTCACATCTTGCAGTATGTTCTGTCTTGCCAGGTGGGAGAAGATGCCTCTCAGGGGACCCGAGTAGAAGTCATCTTCAGTGAGGTTCTCGTCCACCTGTTCGTTGCGCCAGACTTGCCCGCCATGGTCGAGGCCGCCGATACCGAGTTGGGCGGATTTGACTTGTGTTAAGTCGAGATGACGGAATACGCCAGGGGTGGAATGCAAGAGATGACGGAAGGATCGTGAGGTAGCCGCGAGGTTGAAAATGGCCGAAATGGGTAGATAAGGAGTGGTCTGGTAGAGGACGAGTGTGTTGGAGAGTAGGTCGAAGAGGTTCGGAGTAGAATCGGAGCTTATTCCAAGTTGGTCGCGCGTGTGCTGAAGACTATGCTCTCCGGATGCCATCACATTCAAGACCCTATCCAACTTGAACTAAGGCGTCAACCAAGTAAACAAGTAGCGGCGGCGGCGGCAGCCAAAATGAGAGCGGAGAGATAAGGGCCGCAATAAGAGCGATATTTTCTCGGTGGCACAGACAAAGGCTAACACGACTAGAAAGAGTTAGGAATACAGAAAAAAAGAGAAAGATAATAAGGGTACCCTGTTGGCCCCCTACCTCTTTCTTCACAGAGGTAGACGACCGAACGACCGTAAATATACCAAAAAACTGTGGGGGTTGGGCTATCACGCTGTTAGCCCTCACACAACAAAGCGCAGGGAAGGATAGATGGTAATGGTGGTAGCCATAAAGGGCAAAGCAACAGAGAAATGCGGCCGTTCTTCTACTTTTGCTACATGCGTTTCGCAATACAAGATTCCGCCAAGCACAAGTCAACGAGCAGGGGCAGAGGAAGGGTAGGGCACGCAGAAGGGCACTTCCCAGCAAAGGGTGGACAAGGATTATGGATCAACCTACGCCAACAGTTGCGCCGTTCGGGTCTAGAGCCAACCAAGGGGATGCAGCGAGGATCTCGGATACCCCTGCCACTTCCCTGCTCCGGCATCGTGGAGGAGATTCCTAAGCAGATGGTGCAAAGATGGGCAGACGATGCGGGGATGTGGGTAAGTAGGTACTTACCTACCTATACCACGGGACTAATAGTAGGGATAGGTCAAGATGGATGGAAATAATACAAAAACTATACAAAATACAGTACAAGGTTTGTATGCAGAACGGCTGAGCTATCTGACAGGCTTGGCAGGTCGATCCGACAGAAGGGTCGCATCGGGCGTCTGACTGTTTCCTCCTGCGTTTTTTCTCTGGGTTTGCCCCTCGGAATCCTGCAAAAGTCTCAGAAGATGAGGCGGGCCAGATTGGTTGTTGGCACATCTCGAGAAAGCCGTTGATAGGTGTGAGGAGAAGAGGATGAGGGATTTGATGCTCTCTGTGTACACGTAAGTAGTACCTATCTAGGCGGTATACCTACCCCGTCAAGTTGCACTGCTGCAACTACTTTTTACAGTATAGGAGACCACCACTGATAGCATACAGCAGGACGGGACTAACCTAATACATAAGCCCGGCTTGGGAGGAGAGTGCGAGTTATTGCGCGAGGGGAGGGGGTCAAGCGGTGTGAAGAAAATAAATAAATAAAGTAGGCCAATAAACTACGTATCTAGGTACAGTAGACAAAGTCCAGATGTGCTACAGGCTACAGGTTAAGGTAGCCTCCCCAGCGTTTGTCTTCAACTATCGTTAGGCTGCCATGACCTACCTCATATGTAGTACTACCTAGCTACATACTAGAGTCAAGCATACGGAAATATAGTACTTACGCATACTGGCCAAGAAAGCCAAGATGTCCAAGACATATGTATGTCGGAGGTAGGCGGCGTTTGTCTAATAGGGAGGTGCCAAGTTTCTTATACCTGTGCTCATCAGGTTTGATGCAAGCGTCCTTCGTCCGTGTGGGCTGTACCTATTTTGAACAGGGCGTTGAGAAGGGCGATATTATCCAGTATGATTATCACTTATCGGCCATTAGCCAACCTTTCTATAACTTGAACCCTTTACCGTTACAACCTCGACGTGGTTGGGGAGGATCGTCTGTCTAGTGTATTAAGATATTATTACAGGTCTGATTAATCTTGAGTAACTAGTCTAGACATAACAGCCCATCGGGCAGAGAGAGTACAGAAGAAACGAGGGTCCATCACAATACAACCGCACTTAAAACTACCCCGCAGAAATGTGGACCAGGACTAGACGTAATTACTATTCATGGCCATTCCAAGCATCGGCTTCCAATCACCTGATGCGCCGCTATAGAGCATACATGAATACTACCAGCACGTATAGACTGTATAAGATGGTAGGTAGTATAGCATACATTACTGTCATACACCTGCATATATGATCTGGAGAGAGTTGGGATGATTGGAGTACTGCGTAACCGAATGATATCACAATGCTGCAGCAACGCAAAAACCACGTCTTTCTAAAGCTGATAGCTTTCGATGATCTGCCCGTGCCAGCTATCATCCTCTCGATAGCATCAGGTGTACGATGAAAATTAGGCTATTTAGGGGCTTGGACAGAAACTATAATGAATTGCAGGCTTGGTAGTTCCCTTGGCTGACTTGGCTGGACTTGGCTTCACTTAGCCTTGCTTGGCCACTCTGCCAAGCTCTACTAGCAGTCGGGAAAAGGTTATGGACACATCTTGAGCGGAGAGATGCTTCAATAACATGACCACCACCAGAAGAAGATCATAATGCCTACTAGGTATTAGCAGAAGCTAGCGGAGAGACAGGTTATCCGAGTACCCAACATCTTTTGATAGTAGTAAGTTGATAGCTTCACAATAAAAAGCACTCAGAAGTAGGTACGTCGTAGTGTGCAATGATCCTGTCTAAGATCTACCTCTTTCCTTTTTACCTAAGGTATAACAGTCCCTCATGCACCATGATAACTCAGCTCTACGTGCCTAGCACTACACCAGCCCTACCCAAGCTGCCGGTGTACTATAATAGTACTTGAACTTTAAAGCTACCTCCGTGTAAAAATTCGACAAACTTCGCAGAGCAGGTTGATGTGCACTTATAATGACAATACCCAGCCCCGGCAGGCACAAAGCAGCACCACTATCACTTGGGCTTGTCACTCAGATTAGCGGCCCTGCTGACAACTGGTGAGGCTTGGCGGGGTAATATGTAATAACCCGGACTAAAGCCAGATAGACCCCGCCAAATATGTATTTACCGAGATATAGAACCCTTGGACATGTCCTTGCCTGCGTCATGGAAACTGGAAGAATGAGATGACTGATGTGGAATTACCTGTACAAAGTCGCGATTTGACGAAGTCCCAGTCCAGTATTATTTGTAACGCGATGCTCCTTATTTTGCATGTTTCCATGTGAGCAGGTACTTCTTTTACCCTTCTCACCGTGTAATTAGCATTTTCATCCCATTTACAATGCTGTTGCGCCTCTAGCGAGCTCCGAAGACTTGTGCTGAGCTGTATCACAGAACCCATCTACTTTCTTTCATTCACCTTGAATACCGGCACTCCCTCCAAATCACCCCCCGGCAGAGCCTATATTCCTTGATCCACCAGGTATCCTTGTGACTACCTTGCCCAAGATGAGTGGACAGCCGGCCATTCAATGGTCGGCCACATTCACAGCTGTGTCATCGTCAGTAGACCTAGGAGGTGATAAAATTGTGCTCCCCCAATCTGCGCTTGAGCAGCTTCTCGCTGCGCCGACTTTCCCTAGCAATGGCGTCGACAACGCGCCCTCATCTTTTACTTCCTTCGACCGACAGAACCCGTATGCAGATCGTCATAGCCAACTATATACCTCGTCCGCGAACTCCAGCCAACTACCGAATCCGCTCATGTTCCGACTCGTAAATCAGGCGAACGGTAACACGGTCTATGCTGGCATCCGCGAATTCTCCTCCTGGGAGGGAGAGATTGGTCTTAGCCCTTATTTGATGGAAGCGCTCGGAATCGCCGCCGACCAGCTTGTACCCCCCCATAGGAACAGAGGGGTTTCTCCTACCGATGCTATCGAAATTGATGCGGAGATCGAGGCGGAAATCGAATCGGACACCGACCCCAGACGGCTTGCGGCTTCAAAGATAACCGTACATGCGAAACAACTTCCGAAAGGCACCTACGTTCGCCTGCGGCCTCTCGAGGCTGGCTATAACCCAGACGACTGGAAATCCCTCTTGGAGCGCCAGTTGCGTGAGAGTTTCACGACCTTGACCAAAGACGTGTTTCTTTCTGTCCGAGGTGTGAAGGGCGAAACTTTCCGCTTTCTGATAGATCAGTTTCGGCCGGAAGGCGACGGCATCTGTGTGGTTGACACCGACTTGGAGGTGGATATCGAGGCTCTCAACGAGGAACAGGCACGGGAGACGATGAGGCAGATCATGGCGCGGGCAAAGACAGCCCCAGGCACGGCCGAAGGGAACTCGGTGGGACAAGAAATCAACATCTGGAAGGCTGTTGATGGCCAGGTTGTCCCCGGCGATTATGTCGACTACGAACTCCCCTCCTGGGCCCGGTCGCGACCTTTGGAGATTGAAATTAGCCAGCTTGATGACGAGTACGGCGTGGACCTATACGTGAGTCCTAAGTCGTCCCGTCACAGGGCCTTGCCACGAGATTCCGAATATGTTTTTGCAGCCTTCTCTTTTGTCGAGGGTGAAAAGGGTGTTAAAAGGATCACCATCGCCCCAACCAATACCGAGCTGGATGAAGCTGAGGCTATGGCTATCTCCGTCCACGGCTACAAACCTCAATCGACCGATACCGAATCATCAAGTGCCCCCCGCACCTATAGGCTCCGTGCAAGGAATGCGGCGACCAGTCCCAGAGACGACACTGCCGCTCCCACCACTCGAGAAGCTGTCGCCAAAGAACATGGACCGGACGAAGAGCAGTGTAGGAACTGTCGGCAATGGATCCCCAGACGAACTATGGTCCTTCACGAAAACTTCTGCCGTCGCAACAATATCGCATGCCCAGAGTGCGGTAACGTCTTCCAGAAATCGTCTCCCGAGTGGTCTGGACATTGGCATTGCCCTCATGACACAGCCAACGGGTATTCGGATATAAGTAAGTCGAAGCACGACCACATCTACCACAGCGAACATCACTGTCCGGCTTGCTCGTTTACCACCAACTCCCTTCCCGATTTAGCGAGACATCGAACGACGGTTTGTCCGGCCAAGATCATTCTATGCAGATTCTGCCATCTTGAAGTTCCTCAAGAAGGAGACCCCTTCAACCCGTCTCCCGAGAGTCTGGTATCCGGTCTCTCGGAGCACGAACTCGCCGATGGTGCCCGCACAACCGACTGCCACCTGTGCTCGAAGATCGTGCGTCTCCGCGACATGGCGACACACCTGAAACATCACGAGCTGGAAAAGGCTCATAAACCCAAGCCGGAGATATGTCGCAATGCCAACTGCGGCCGTACATTGCACGGTGTTGGCAGAAACGGAACGGTTGGTGCCGGAACCCAAATGGGCCAAGGTCCGGGTAACGACATCGGCCTCTGCTCACTGTGTTTCTCTCCTCTATATGTCAGCCTTCACGACCCAGAAGGAAAAGCGTTAAAACGACGCATCGAACGGAAATACCTCTCGCAGATGGTAACGGGCTGCGGGAAGAAATGGTGTCGAAACGAATGGTGCAAGACAGGTCGAAAGAACATGGGTGTCGAAGCGAGAGGGTCGTCGACTCAGGCTATACTACCCCTGATTAAACCCCTAATGGACACAGTCCAGGACCAGAATGCACCTATGTGCTTCTGCGTCGACGAGTCCAATCAACGTAGAAGAGTGCTGGCTGAGATGCTAGCGAGTGAGAAGGTGTGGGATCTCGAGTGGTGTATTGCTGCTTGTGAGGTCGAAGGTCCAAATGTGGATAATGCTAGGGAGTGGCTCATGAATTGGGCTCCCACGCGAGAATAAGATAATAACAACCATGCTTACAACTGGCACGATAAAGATAATATTAAGGGCAGGGCATAAGAAGGTGTACTGTGTCTACAGGTCTATTATTTGCGGTCTACAGTCTGCTTTGCATATAGATGGCGTTGGTAGATGGTTTAGTATAGCACTTGATACCCAGATACTAGTAGTAGCGCATGCAGTCATGTCACAGCTACTGTTGCAGTTACAGTCACGAGCCTCGGACATAGCCACAGACACGGGCACGGAGATAGACTTGCGCGTATATAAATATTGGATTGAACGATCGTCGTATTGCTGTTCGATTAAATCACCCTGACCTGACCCGTTCTGACCTGTCTTGTATTCACCTGACTTGATCTAGCCTTGACCCAACCTAATTCGACCTAACATCATCCGTCAAAGACATAACACTGTACAAGCGCCTACTCGCGTCTCCTTGATCGATAACGAACGTATGTTCTTCACTGGCTTAGTGGCTCTGTTGTTTAAGTAGCTGTATCAGTATTCTATCTTCTATTCCGGAGTGTAGGTTTGGCCATATATGAAGTCATCGATAGGAATCATGGGTCGGGATATGCATAGGTATCATATTCGGGCTATAGTGCGCTTGCATGTGTCTCGTGCGCGTCTGGGGAAGGGAGAGGGAGGGCCAAACACGGGACTCCCGGATAGGGAACTTACGCAGCAGGAGCAGCCGGCGCTATGAATTTGATGCGTTAGTATCAAGATAGAGTATCAAAAGTGTGGCATAGAATGGATAGTGATGTATGAGGAAGAAGAGCGTGCGTATATGAGTAAGAAGAGGAGTGACGACGAGGTCGACTTACCAGGTGCTGGCGCAGCCGCAGGTAGCGCAATCGCATGAACCCATGTTGGTTGATGATGGAGGTTGGGAACCGATTGGTTATTCGTTTCTAGTGACAGGTATGTCGATGTTTCTTTTCTCGGGCTTGTGTGTGTATGTGCTCTGTTCTGTTGCCTAGGGACGAAAACGAGAGGGAAAGACGAATTTCGTGGGAACCTTGGTGGCTTTTTATATTCGTTTGATCTGTCCTATCTGATGCTTTGATTTACCTGTCACTTGATTATTACTTCTCTGTGTACAGTTGATTGATACTAAGTTAGTATGCTTGATGCCTGTCTAGTCCCTTGTTCCTATTCCTATCCCTGTATAAGGGCCGTTTCCTCACGGCCGTTTCTGGCCGCCGCTACCTACATCCCTCGATCTACCTACCATGCCCACCACATGCTGAGAGGCGGCAATATTGTCTTGGACCTTAACCTTGGCCGAGTCCTTGGCCTTGCGCCCGTTGTTGGTATTGGTTCAGGTCTTTTATAACAGGTCACTATGATCCTTCGCTCTTAATACTGGTCATATTAAGTGTCCTGCATCCCCGGACCGCACCCATCCTCTCGGCCTCGCGGTGTTCGCCCAGCCGTGACTCGACCACCCTCCCCTCACTTTCCACTCTGACCGGGCGACTGTCTCTCCTCTTATCGGTTCCCCTCCTTCATACATTTCTCCACGTCGATGGACATAAATGAGGGCTGCTAGTGGTGGCCTGTATGTGCGGGCGTGTGTGGTGTGTCGATGTCGATGGGAACGTGGTGGATGGGGTGGGATTCGGTGGCGGACGAGGTTCTTATTACATTGCGGCAGGCTTAGCATCGACGGCATTGGTCCGCTCCCTTTCCCACGTTTTGTTGGCGTCGCACGGGGTGGCGGATAGTGGGTTTGGTCCCTTACTTCGGTGTGTCCCTTTAGCGCTTCCCCACTGGTCGGCCGGGCTCTCGTGTGTGTTACAGGGCTCCTCACCGGCCTTGGCCACGCGGAGATGCCCTTCCCCTTCCCTTTTCTTCCCCTCTCAAGTACTCTATGTCACACGCATACGTGGAACCACGCTCGGTGCGGCGCGATGAGATAGGATAAGATAGAATGAGATGGGACGAGATGAAGAAGGGCTCTGTCTTACATGTCTTATCTGGTTCGCATGGGTTGCTGCTGCACTGGTTAGACGCCGGCATGCCACTTTATGCCCCACGTGGATGTGTGTGGATGAATGCGGACGCGGGTTTGGCGAACAGAGGCGTAACGCGTCGCTATTCTAATCTGCATATCTGTTGGCTGTAGATAGCTAGGCTGCTCGTCCAACACAACGACGCATATGATTGGGTGCACGAGATGGGGTTTGCTCGATGGCGTGGAGTAGACGCCATTAACTGTTGTCGATCTGCTGGGCATACGCATAGGCAATATATTCTGACCAAATCTCATTACCTTATTCTCAAGAAGACCAGGGCCACTAGTACTGAGTAGTTGTGAAAGGACAGAGATTACGTTGGAATACTGTTATCTAACTGTGTGTCACAATCTCTGATGGTCTCTGTTCGAATGCAGTCATCAAACAGAATGACAGTTGCCTCTCTTGCGCCGAAATAACCGAAGTGTGGGGGAGACGTGGTGATTCCCTCGTCGGAACGGAATGCCTCTTCTGATTTGCCCGACTTGTATGCTGTGACAGCGTTTGCGAATGGCATCCCCTGCCCTTGCAAACATTATGGGACGACGAATGCATCAACGCGCCGCAGAGCTGCACTTCAGCACGTGAGCGGTGGCTTGCTGCGAACTTAGCGGGTATCGCGGTCTATGTCTCTTATACAGGTACCTATCCAACCCCCCTACGTACTACCAAAAGCCGATGTGTCAACCGCAATAACCTTCGCAGGTTCCTTACCATCATCGCCACTCGTTACCACATAAAGTATCTTTTTGTCGGGTGCCGTCCTTCCAAATGCCGCAGATGTACAACCTCCAACTGTGAGTTTGTTCGAGGAACCAACAACGGTCTCACTGGTGCCGTCTCTCTCTAGGAGTATAACCGAGCTATACAGGTACGTAGCGATCCAAAGCCTCCCCGCGGTATCCTCGGCGAAGTCATCGATGAACTGCGCGTCGTTGATTGTCCCTACCAACTCAGACTCCGAGTTCTTAACCGGATACCCTTCGCTGTCAGCCCGTCTCCGGAATATAGAGACCAGGCCCGAGTGGCTCCAGTAGATGTAGCCGGCGCGGTAGTGTATGCCGTTTATGCCGATGGGCCGCGAACTATCGCTGGGTACAGGCGCGAACTCGGGGCCTGAGAGAATAGACGCGCACGCGCCGGTACGGATATCGCATCGTGTCACGCTACCGCCTATACTATCGGCGATCAGAACTGCAGATGACCCGGGCACAGACGTGATGCCGTTCGGCACGACTACATCGGAAAGTGTAGCTACTTTCTTGACGTCCCAAGGCCCGCGGGCCGTAGGCGATACCACCCACACGCCAGTAGATCCGGATTGAGTGTTCGTCGCGTTGAGGCCGTTTAGGGAGACCAGGGCAAAGGTATCGTGGTATATCTCCGTGATGCCCAGTAGACCAGTGGCATCGTCAAAGGTATGCACTAGCGAGAACTCGCGACTGCTAGAATGGGGTCGCTTCACTGTATACAGGGACGCGTTTGGCTTCAGCATCGTCAGCAGCAGGGCTCCGTTCGGTCGCACTGCTATGTTCTCGATCCATGTCCCGTTCGAGTTGAATTGGTATATGTTTTGTGATGGGAGTGGAAGACCCGGTGTTTTATGCTTCCATGTTTCCAGCTCTCTATAGTTGATCGTCGCTGCTGAGATGTAAGGCAGTGCTGTCAACAGCGTTAACAGAGTGCGAAACAACATAACGAAGGTGGTAGGTCTTGAAACGCCAATACTATAAGATCCTCATTGATCGTAATGCTCTCCTTTTGACCTTCATCGTCAACTCTTCAAGTTAAATACTCCCTTCCTTTTTGTACTTGTGTATATAACATGCGCGCTCCTCGGAATGAATTATTATTAACATCCTAGCCGCTGTGCGTCATTCGGGGACGAAGGATGCAAGCTAAGAATCACATACTGTACCCAAAAAGGTCACGGTGAGAGAGTCATATCACGTCGGGGCAGTTCCACAGTAAGCCCTTCGCTTACAATATACCCCTCGTTCAACTAGTCCCATCACGACCGGGGCCTTATTAACACTTCGGTCATTGTTTGCAATAACATTATACGAGATATGATAGGATTCATATACATCTGGAGGCGGGCTTCACGTCTTAACAGAGCACCATCCCACCCCCACTCCGTCGCGTTGAAGCCGTGAAGAGCCTGCAGACCCTCGACTCCGATCATAAATACGCATAGTAGACGATGCCGCGTCTTGTCAAGGACTATTGAGGATGTGGGCATACGTACAGAGCAAACTGAGCGACAACGATGGGAATCCCAAGAGCCTTACGATCATCAGCAGTAAAGGTGCTGCGTTCATCATACCCGAACAACACAAGCACATCCTTATTGCCAACCAAATACACCGCCATCAGGAAAGCCCTGCACTCCTTGGCCGTCGGTGCCAGAGCTTTGAAGACACCGCTCCACGTCTCGCCAGGCATATACCATTCCTGTATAGGCTTGCCGGTTAGGGGGTTAGCGGGCGGGTTTGCAGCGTCGAAGTTGAACTTCCTCGGACAGATTTCGTAGAGCAACTTTCTCGTCTCATGGCCCGGTACCTCGTGGTCCGTGGATTACGGTATTGATGAATCGTACCGTGTGTGTACTTCTGGTTCCGCCGCGACATAGGAATACGTCTGCCGGGGGTTGGTCTGTGCAGCTCCATGATGAAATCATAAATTGCCTCAAATTCGAGAGATGTTTGTCGAAGCATGACGCGGCTACCACGCCAACATGCTCTTGCTAAGTGGTGGGCGTATATCGTATGGAACTGCGCATCGTTAACTTTGTCTTTCCCCACGTTGTTGAAGACGTTACAAATCTCAAGTTTGTGTGCAGTCTCGCCTCCCCTCTGGACCTACGGAGCAGACAAGTTGGGGTGTGCAAACACAGTCTTTTGCTGATCCTGAAGGGTGTACACCTCAAGAGTAGACACGAAGGAGGGGTAATGCAGTGCTGAATACGTACCTAAGGTTAGATGTGACAAGAACAAGTCTTATTTGACTAGGTTAGCTGGTCACACATTACACCTTGAAATGCGTTTCATCCGAACACCATTCCGAATTAGACAATAGCGGCCGGCAATATATCAGATTATCTCATCTTGGCATGCCCGGGACGACTCTACCTTGGCGGGTTTGTAAGATTGTAGGCTAAGTTATCATCATATGATTGAATCTTTATATGATGGCTTTTATGTGATAGCTATTTCTGGTTATCTATCTTGATGCAAACCTCGAGCCCATATGTGGGTAGTTAACTTGTAACTATAAACTATAAAGGACGTGCTGTGTCATGATCAGTGTTCACTGTTCTCAAAATCGTGCCTGTTTTGTTAGTTGCTACGTAGTTGCGCGTATCTGTGTTATAGGATACATGACTGTTTTTCTACCACAGTAGCACTTAACTGGTGGCTATGCCTACCTAACCGTGCGGCTAGACAACTGAAATGCTACCCTTGTCAGAAATCACCATGCATAGGTGCGGCTATACGGGCCGTTCCGTAACCTGCAACGGCAGGCTATAGGTACACAGTAGTTAGGTTAGTACAGCGAGACGGGCAAAAAAAAGAAAAAAAAAAAAAAAAAAAAAAATTTTCAAAACATGATATTGCTTTATTTGCGTAGTAACTCTTATACATAGTAGGTAGGAGTTCTTGCATCCACGAACGAATCACTCTCATCTCATCTACGGCGCAGGGTAACAATCGAACTGTTTGGGCAGCACCGCCAAGAGAGCCTGCGGTAGGTGGTATGTATTTCATTTGCCTTGAGTGCTAGGCGCCACGTCGTGTACCATCTACCCTTGCGAGCCATCCCTCATATTTCGTGTACATGTATCTCTTATTCCACATCATCTTTGTAGGTGAATCAACCGAACTGGTATCGACTGCGTCTAAGTGGTCCTTTTCTTCTCTCTTGCTTAACTGGAGTATCACGAGTTTACCTTTCCGCTTTGCATAGGCAAACATGGCCAATATTACAGCAGACATCGAGCAACTGCTTGCGGAGCTTGTTACGATTACCAACAAAATCGCCGTACTTGTAAATGCCACTGCGTCTCTGGCTAATGCGCCGAACGACTCGGACTCGCTGACCTCTACCGCAAACCGCCTGTACCTATCGGCTACGGTCATTGCCGTTGCCGCCTTCCTCATCGCGACTCTACAAGCTATTCTAGAATACGCAACTTCAGGCGAGTCAGTTCGCCGCAAGTGCAATGAGGCTGCCATCGGACCGTTTTCACGACTTGTCAAGACAAGCTGGTCACTCCGTCACTGGCGCCGCAAGGTTTACTACCCTGTATTGGAAATTGACTTGGAGTGGTCGTTTGTGTGGAGCATCCGTACCTCCCACATTTTACACAAAAGTGTCAAGAAAGCTATGAGCCAGGATGACGCGCGACCTTTGGATTTTAAAGGCGAAATAGGGCTCGAACGATCAAAGCCCTCAGTATCACCTTTGAAAGGGTTCCTGATACGGTCTTTGGGGCCTTTTCGGCCGCCAACAAAAGTGCAGTTGCGTCCACGAGCAACCTGGGCCCAGTTGTTTTCCGCAAGCCACTTAGACGTAGAGGACATCTTTTTCAAGCATAAAGGAGACATTGCCTACTCCGACGCAGACAGCATTTCGTCAGCTCTTGACGTCCCATCCCAGATTATTAATATATCTACCTTAGCAAAGCTAGCAGTCATCATGGGCTTTAAAAGTATAAGCATTGATACCGACAAAAGAAGTTTCAACGCAGTTGGTACGATGGGATCTATCACAACAGAGGAATTGGCGGGCTTTGGGAAAGTGCTCCGGTTTCAGCAGCATATTTCAAACATCAACAAGTCTCCTTACCGTGGTATCATCTCTACACTAAGCTGGAAGTGGGCCACCCTTGCTTTGGTTAGGGGCGTGTTTGATTTTCCGTACAGTGCGCTCATGGGTTCCAGGTAAACCGACATTTGCTCCTCCTCTCATACCGGGTTGTAGGTCGGCTAGGGTCGACTAAGTCTCGTCCTGGGTCGACCCACTTTTATTTTTGACTAGCGTAAAAACTCAGCCAGGGTCGACCCACACCCTAGTTAC
>Ga0247782_1000198_pt1 | contig 69820 bp, 49 predicted proteins | sample UWRJL019104C5_FD_179928 | JGI IMG/M metagenome (GOLD analysis project Ga0247782, IMG submission 179928) | Plant litter microbial communities from Arlington Agricultural Research Station in Wisconsin, United States - UWRJ-L019-104C-5 | ecosystem: Environmental > Terrestrial > Plant litter >... | reverse complement strand
AGAAAAAAAAAAAAAGAAACCTAGCGTCCGCATGAAACACGGCCTCATATCCCATGTCCCTTTCTCATCTACCTCAAACAGTGCCGTACAACCTTCCGTCATCCGCATCCGCATCCGGGATAAGAGGGCGCTGTAACGAGAACGAACGGCACATGTCTAGCCTTACGCAAGGGAAGCCAGCAAATCGCAGCCACGGCGTTTCATGGGTTGGTAAGGGTATCCCGGGCAAGAATGACCTGGATTTTGGCCTCTCTGGGATTTTCCGCTTGGGGAGCGGGGGACACCCGAAGAATTGACCCTGGGGAGGTTAATATATAGGTAAATCCATCACTGTTCATGTAGACATGAGTATAATAGGTGGGTGGTATGCAGTGTGTAAGTTTCAATAATGAACATGGGCGTTGTGATATGTCGATTATACACACTATAATGCCTCCCCCTATGGACATGGTTCATCGAAGTCATCTTTTCAATGTTACAATAGATTCCAACGGGGCATTGTCGCCCTCAGAAATCCAGCTGTGAATAGTATATATATACAACGGTTTCGCCAGTGAAACGGACGAAGCAGGATATTTACTATCCCGTTCACTGATCTGTCTGCCTTGTGTAATGCCTCACCAGAACCAGTCACTCGTTTTCCAGAGTGCCGGTCTATGGGACTCTTATGCACATTAGATAGGTATGCATAAGACATGGGTAGATACCAACTTGAATAAGTAGGTACTGTATTATCGGATGGCACGGACGCCACGGCCAACACTTCGCGTTTCGAAGACTTCGACCAACCCCGCGCCAACGGCCTCCTGCAGCACCCAATCGAATGAGAGGCCGTAGAACTGGCGCCACTTCCTAGTCTGTCCAGGCAAGACGCCGGCAAACTCACCACGGGCCCTTTTCGCCGCCGCATGCCGCGCCTCTTCGAGCTTGGCTATGCCTCCATCCCATCGCTCCTTGAGCAGGGTCTCTGGCGCCTCTCGAAACTTGGTCTTTCCCAGAAGCGCCACCAGATGATTCAAAGCCGCGGATACGAGTTTCAGGAACGAGCCACAACCCGGCGCCGCAAGCCTATATTCTGCAGTCGCGGATTCCCCTGTAACGGCCGCCGCCGCTCCGGACAACAAGGGACCGCCCCCGCTGCCGCCCGCGTTGTGCACGGCGCCATCGCCACCCACCGTTCCAAGCGAGCCCGTCGCATGCCGCGAAACAGTCTCTAGGGACGTCAACGTGATCTTATCCTCCGGGCGCGCATACGAATACGTAGTCTCAGACATGACATCATAAGCGACGATGCCTCCGGTGTGGTGTACCGTCAAGAAGCCAGCGTGGACAAGCTCCCGAATGTCTGCCTCTTCCAGCGAACCTGGCGTCAAGACCTGGCAGCCGGGATTCGACGCAATGAACTTGAGCACGTTTTCCCTTGCACTCTCGCCTAGACCCTTCGTGTTCGTGATCGAGGCCTCGTAGTCTGACGAAAGCACGACGAACTCGCCTATGGCGCCTCGGCGGGGCACGACGACACGGCGCAGGAATCCTTGACGTGCCAGCTCCGCTATTTCCCTCTCGACGGCGCTGGGCGAGGAGAGCAGCGCCTGTACATGCGCGATGCTGACGATGGGCGGGAGGTTCCGGCGGAAGTTGAGCACCTCCGAGATGCGCGTCGACGTCATGCCAGCGGCAGTCTTGGGGAGAGGGGCAAACATGCGCGCGCGTATGTACTGGATGGCCTGTGGGGTATCGCGAAGGCTGAGATCGGTGGCCAGGGCGTTCACGATACCGAAGTCGTCGAGTTTATCGTCGAAGAAGTCCTCATCATAATCGCTTGCTTTGGACTTCGCCGTCCGCTCGCCATCAAGACCTGGTTTGCGGCGGGGAAGGGACGATATCCACGACGAGGAGGATTGCGATGCTGATAACGATGAAGAGGATGATGATGCGCTCGGACGCGACAATGTCGAAGGAGCCTTTTTCTTCTTAACTCTATTTGAGCCCCCCAAAATCGACCTGAGGCTCATCTTAGCTTTTAACGGAGAGCGTTGCGTGGGTGGACATAGCTAGGCCAACGGCCTTCAGCCTCGAGGTATATTGAAATGAATGGCGAAAATACGAGAATGAAAGACAAGACTGAGAAAAAAAGGAAAAGCTGGTCACAACCACAGGAACTGGTGAAGGCGTGAGCTTTTTCTGAGGTTGTTGAAGGTGTGTAAACCCCACGGCGCAATGCGTCAATGTATGTATGTCAAGTGATAGGCAGCTAGATCCCGCTTATACCTGGACGGTGCAACCTAATAACTGCCGGTGGCGTTGTAGCCTTTCCTAGATGTGGCAATGTGATTACTTGAAAAGGCAGTAAAGTACCCAGGTACCTCCTAGGTCAGGTACACCTCTGCAGGTGCGCAGAGGCCGATATAGGTCACCCTGGAATAACATATGTCTGCGTCGTCGGAAATCGATAATTATTAGTGTATTGTATAAACTAACCTACATGCTTTGTAAAGACTATCCATGCTCTCTAATATCTGGGAACGTACGGGAGCAGGTTGCGCCTCTCCAGTGACAGTGTTTCGTCACAATTCGCATGTTTCCATGTCATATGTTGCAAGCGAAAACCGGAACACCTGTAGGATAGAGATATACTATCTGAAAAGTCAACTGACTCACCTCCTAAGCCACTTTACAGGCCGCCTTTGCGCTTTGTACTTCCCTTTGTTTCCTGGTTTTCTTTCATACTTCTCGCAGTACGCCTATCTATCTTTGCTAGAATAAGTGTATGTACTGTTTTGTCAGAACTACCTTGCACGCAACGTGGGGATTCTCAACGCTCAGTGTGAGAATTATCGTGTTTCCCCAAATCCAACCTACGTAGAATGGGTGTATCTCACACAACCAAGCCCGCGATTGAAGGTGCCTAATAGATATATCCAGTGGAAGGCAAGTGTCTTACAAGTGTTACATACCACTTTTACTCGCATGTGTATGACAAGGGGGGGATAGAGTAGGCTAAACCCTATTCGCTCAAACTCCTCACTGCGCACCGTTGATAATTGTTCTTAGGGGGCACTACTGGTATGTTTCATATCGTGCAATCAATAGTAGATAACTAACGAGCAGTAGACCGCAATATACTTAGTAGCAAATACGTACTCCTCAGTGTCTCCCAGTACCCTACCTACTACTCAAGTGTCGACTCTTGTGACCGTTAATATGGCGCCCGTCGTTATCCTTATACGCCACGGGCAGGCTTTGCATAGTGAGCACTTTGCACCTTGCCCAACTAGCCCAACCGTTGAATAATGCAAGTAGGACAGTCACTAACACTTTTCAGATATTGATAATAAGTACCCCGGACCTCGCGAAGCAGCGTACATGAACTGATAACATGAGTACATGACTGGTCGATGTTCGACCCCAAGTTGACCGATAAAGGCATAGAGCAGTGCAAGACGCTTGCAAGCCAGCTTGAGGCGAACTTTCCTTACAAAAAGGAGGACTGCCGCATCGTAGTGAGTCCGCTGTCACGGACGTTGCAGACCGCCCAGCACTCGCTGGGGTGGCTGCTTGAGAGCGGCGTGCCGGTCGACGTGCGTGCGGAATGGCAGGTATGAGAATCCCCCTTCCCCCTTCTAATTTTCGCTCTTGGTTGGCTCGGGTACTCGCGTAGATGCTAGTGCCTAGGTATCCACGTCCTGGCGAAGCTGATAGTGAATATCGCCTTTGTAGGAAGACACGGCCAACCCCTGTGATCAGGGTGCCGAACGGGCTGAACTCGAAAAGATCTGGACTGGCTTCAACTTCTCCCAACTAGATCCGGTCTATCCCCAGAAAACAGGGCTATACGGGCCCGCGGAAGAGACCATTCGGAAGAGAGCATCGTTCGCGAGGAAGTGGCTTTCCGAGCAGCCTGACAAATGCATCATCGTCGTCACACATTCCGGGTTTCTGAAGAGAGTTGTGGACGAACCAAGGTACAAAAATGTCGAATACAGGGCTTACAAGGTAGAACAAAAGGATTCAGGCGAGGTCGACTTGGTACAGCTGCCAGAACTCAGCAAAGACATACCAAGCCACCAGTAACTACCTGCCAGAGGTGTTTGGCACTGAAATTGGCATTTCCATCCCAAACAAAACCCTTGACCATAGTAGCAACTGATATGGGCCCTCCAACAGGCTCGAGGGTCTGCGCTTGCGCCTGCGTTTACATAATCATCTAAACTCATGAGTCCTGCCTACTATACTCATATGTAATGGTATCGAGACAATGAACTGTGGTAGCTTTACTTTGATCATGTGGCCGAGATTTACCATGGGAGGCCAACTTGTAGGAAGAAGCTGGCCTCCCTCAAACGAACGGCAATTTTGGTCTCGCACTAGATTCAATTCGAGAGACGATAGAGAGGTTCAGCCTCTCGAAAGCAATCAAAAGATTGTGAATTGGAAGTGCTACTTAAATGAATGTAATATGTGAAGGGAAGAAATAGCGAAATGGCGCTCCATCTAAAAGCTATTTAAAGCGAACTACTGGTTGCTAAGCGTTATCGACAAGAGACTTATTGTCTAATCCACATCTGGACATAGCCAAGCGTCTACCTACAGTATGATCTAGGTTAGGTTACTTAGATGGGTTCTATGTACGTAAGCATTGCTCTAATACCTACACACTACAGTAGAATTCCGGCCGGCCAGTAGGTATGCTGGATCGTGGCAATACTAGACGGGGTTTTGGTTGTTTAAATCAATTGCTGCAACGCTGTTCCGTATAAATTGCATACAGTTTTGAAGTACCTGTCGATGTGAGGTACGTATGGGCTACAGTCTATCCTAGTTAGAGGTTTTACCAACGCGAAAGCATTACCAGTAAGCTTAACCACAGTGGTGACGCGTAGTAAAACTAACAAACGTCCTGACGAAAGCATCTAATCTGATTGGTTTGATTGCCTACATACAGAGTGCCTCCGCTGTACTATCGTCAAAAGCTATGCAATTGGTATCTACCGTAATGAGCCATGAGTAGGACAACCGTGATCGCATACCGGCAAGTATAGTCTACCTCCTACCTACATACCTACTTATTTGCTCCTGTGATAGGTATGCAGGTTAATCTAGGAATACGCTATTCACTTGTGTTGGTCTTGAGTAGGCGGTCCGTCTGTTCTCCGGACTGGACTGCTGATTCATCTACTAGGGTGGGTATAAATATACAATAAGGTAGTCCAGATTAGTCCCTAAGTCGGACGACGGCGACAAGAAGCTCCTCCAAGCCCGGTCCATCCCGGGGGTATGGCGTAGGTGAATGGAAGTCGGCAATTCTGTAGCGTGGTTGGTTTACGATTGCATACATGAGATCGCTTCCTTTTCCCCACATCATATAACAGTATACCAGGGCCCACCAAAAACAAGAATGATGACTCTTTAAGCCTCTATCCAGAGGGTAATTCGCATGCGTTCGTGATGCGATAATCGAATTGCGTGATCGAACTCCAAGATAGCAACATGTGAGAGACCCCATTCAAAACGGTCTGTCCCATCCACTCAAAACGCGGGGTTTCGTGTTCCAATCCCTTCACCCCCCAAAAGCTCAAAAATAAGGGAGAGGGGATGGATGGATGGATGGAGAGGAGGCATGGATTGGAATGGGGTTTGCGAACAAGTAGGGAAATCGATCACAAGGTTTCTTTCTACGTATCCCGCCACTCGGGAACAACCACGGAACTAGGGGGGAATAGCTACCTGCGTGAAGGAGGGTTGCTCGCGTGGCTACTACAATTACCGGGGCGAGGAGGGGAAATATGTGAATAGAAAGAAAAGAGGATACGATAATGCCCCCTTTTTTTCGGTGTTCCATTGGACGATAGATACCTTGCGCAATCGTGTGTTGCTCGCACATCAACCCCACGACATCGGAGAGGAACCGAAAGATGCGGCAGCGCCGTGCCCGGAGAGTCGTGTATATAAAGATGAGGGTATCATCCTGCGTTTGTCCGTCTCATCGTTTGGTTCCCCGATACTGAGATTATATCGAGACCAGCCTTAGTGAGCAAGGTTTACCTCTACTACTACTTCTTCCTGCCTTGGGTCTCGCAAAGACAAAAGACAAACCTATCCATTATATTCTTACTATAAAGACAACATGGCCCCCTCAGCTACTACAACCGTCACTGAGACGGCGACGAACGCCACGCCGATAAAGGGACCTCGTAGCGTCGGCCAGTATAAGGAGTTCCAGACTTACAACTACTCCAAGGAAGCCGAGGAGGGCAAGATAGCCGGCTTCGAGGCGGCCAAGTATCCTCATTACCTGCCCACCTGGGATCCGGCGCAGACGTACCCGCCCCTGGAGCCCTTCGAGCATTACGACCACGGCAAGGACGCCGACACCTCGTACCCGGACCTCCTCCCTTCAGGAACCGAGGTGAACGATCTGACCCCGACCATCGGCACCGAGGTGCGCGGTGTGCAGCTAAGCAGCCTGAGTGACGCCGGCAAGGACCAACTGGCGCGCTACGTGGCCGAGCGCAAGGTCGTCGCCTTCCGGAACCAGGACTTCAAGGACCTATCCATTCCCGACGCGCTGAAGTACGGCGGGTACTTCGGGCGCCACCACATCCACCCTACCTCGGGCTCGCCCGAGGGCCACCCGGAGATCCACCTCGTGCACCGCGGCGCCGGCGACAGCAAGGTGGACCAGTACTTCGCGAATCGCGTCAGCTCCGTGGCCTGGCATTCGGACGTCTCCTACGAGCAGCAGCCCCCCGGAACTACTTTCCTGTACATTTTCGACAAGCCCAAGACCGGCGGCGATACTCTCTTCTGCAACGCCGTCGAGGCGTATAACCGCCTGAGCCCCTTGTTCCAGGAGAGGCTACACGGTCTAAAGGCCACGCACTCTGGCGTCGAGCAGGTCGCTGTAGCGCGGGCCAGGGGCAGCATCAACCGGCGGGAGCCCGTCACCAACGCCCATCCCATCGTTCGAACCCACCCTGTCACCGGCGAGAAGGCGCTATACGTGAACCCGCAATGTGAGTTTCTGAAAAATGATGAGCGAAGACAAAAAAACAAACCGAGTACTGACGGCTATTTTTTGTTAAGTTACCCGCGAAATCGTCGGCTTGAAGAAAGAGGAGAGTGACGCTATCCTGAAGTTCCTGTACGAGCACATCGGCTTCGGTGCCGACTTCCAGGCTCGCGTAAAATGGGAGGAGGGCACCGTGGTGGTCTGGGATAACCGCGTCACGCAGCACTCGGCACTGCTGGACTGGAAGAACGGACAGCGGCGGCACCTGGCGCGGATCACGCCCCAGGCCGAGCGCCCGTTCGAGACCCCCTTCGTCCCTGTAAACTAGATATATCCATACCTTAGGTACATAACGGTACATATGTGACATAACATAATATGGCTCCCCTTTTTTTCTTTTTTGTTTGCTTGTTCATAGGAAATCCGGTAGAATATCTGCTGAATTTGATCTGTTCCTACTACTACTACCACCGCCTATTGTTGATCTTCGTTGCTCTCGGCTTCGCCTCCGTTCCTCTTGTCGCTTGTTCATACGAGCGATGAAATCTAGTTCTTCTTCCTCTCCTTCCCCGCCATTGTCCGGTGTGGCCATGTTGTTCCCGGCCATTTTGGGTTGGTCGTGTTGTGGGAACTCTGGCTGACTTTTGTAAGATGAGACGCCGGATGGTGAGGATTTGTAAGCTTTCGTTGCTGCCGCAATTCTAGAAGAAGGCGTATCAGGTGCCGACTGCGAGCTTCGGTGCACCAAGCGATGGCTAGAGGCAGAATCGTTTTTAATCTTGTGAGCGTGACGATCCGTACTAGTACTAGGCGATTCCAACTCTTTGAGGTTAGGCCGGCGAGGAGAAACGGTCTTCTTGGCTACTTTACTATCATATCCCGCCGCGGCACGGGTGACCGAAGTGGCGGTGGGGAGCCCATCCAATCGCGCGGCATAACGTTTAGTCCTGGGACTCTCCATGAGCCCATACAGAGATTGCTTCTGCCATGAGTCGTGGGCCTCGTCATGTTCAGTGCTCTCGTCGTCGCCGTCGCCGCCGCCGCTAGGATTGGCACCTTGCAGCTTGCGCAACTTTCGGGCCGCGAGCCGCTGTTTCTCCTCTAGCGCCTTCCTCTCCCGTTTGATCCTCACGAGGTCGGTCATCTGCCCGATCACGGGCCGCGAGATATTCTTAATCATCTGCGCGTTCTCCATCTCGGAGGTCGCCTTGAGGCGCTCGTACTCGGCCGCATGTAGATGAGCGGTGAATTGCTGAGCTGTAGACAGGAACTCGTCCTCTACCATGCGATAGCGGTCGTCCCCATCAAGACCTTCGATCATAAAACTGAAGGTTGGTTTAGCTGGCTTTCCGTGTCCTTCTTGATTTTCATCGTCTACACTGCATAGAAATCTGTGAAAACAAGACAAATACGCACGTACCTCTCCTGCGGCGGCTCCTTCGATATAGATGGTGAGGATAATCGACCTAACAATAGTCGTTAATTAGAGGTACAGTGCGCGGTTACAAACCTTAAACGCGCCGGTGGCTTACGAGGTCGTTTTGAGAGCCTTGCAGCACCCAGGGGGGTCGTAGACTCTACTTCATCTAGAGATGACCCAAAATCCTCCCGTGTAATTCGTTGATTCGGTGTTGAACGTCTTCTCGAACCGTGCGGACGAGACACCTCTTGCTCACGACGCTTCCAGGGCAGGGTGCGAGTCATGGTCGACCAACTCACATCATATTGTTCTATGTGTGGTTTTGATACGTGTCGTAGCAGCAGAGAACAATGTTAATTAAGGTCTGCCGAAAAGTCGGAAACGGTGACCGTTTTTTGTTGATGAGATTAGGTAGGCACATTATCTCATGAATCTGTATGCTGAGTAAGTACTATGGTAGCATTCTAATCTCGGTAGCTGCATTTTCTATATGTATATAAATACTATATTTCTTATATATATATGCAGCTAAAAGGATATATTAGGCCATGCGACAACAAAGAAAAAAGAAGTCTTGAGGTATCTAGGAAAGGATTCTTTTGTTAAAAGACAACGACATTTTGGTCCTCATGTATCATTTATTTCTCGGAGAGTTCGAACACAAACTCAAGTCTCAGAAATATAAATATAGGAGCTGGTATTTAAGCGGTGGCGCTACTTTCTAACTAACCATGTAGTTGATTGTATATCAATCTTTGAGACTCTGAATCGCTTGATCTAGGAGCTTTTGGACGTCCAGTGATCTGTCTTCAGCCTTGTATTTTGCTAGTATCAGCCGCATCTCCTTATTGACGGGCTCCCGAGCGTTAGCCACTGCGAAAATTCCTTTATTCCACGCATCCGTTAATGCAAGAAGCGCCTTTGCCCTGCCCGTCCTCTGACTCTCCAGGGAACAAAAGCCACCGTCCTGAAGCAGCACTCGAAACCAGGAGAGGGCCACGAGGCTTTTGTCCGTGGTCGATACAGTCTCTGACCGGGCTGCCTCTTCCAGGAGGGCTGTGGCATTGGTAAACAACACATCTGGCACAGGACAGACGGAGAGCTTTGCCTTTTCGATTGCGTTGAGTACCTCATCCAGAACGCCAGTTGGCGACGATCGCATCTTTGGACGGTTATATGCCATCATTATCGTCTTTAGTACCGCTTCCATCGTCTTTCGTTCCAGCTCTGTCATCTTGTGGAGCTTCCCATCCTGGGGCAGATGTTCAGCTACCAACGCCACAACTTCGTCATACATGTCAAGGTCCTCTCGTGCGGCTGCGTACTGAGCCAATGCTTCGAAAGCATGAGGTCGATACTCGTCGTTGTTCCTCTTAGCCTCACGAATGGCAATCTTTTTGGTGTATGCTGCCGTTGCCGCATCGGCTTCCCAGAATGTCTTGCTGTGACTAATGAAGAGGGGGTACGCGGCCACTAGCTTTTCTTTTCCCTTAAATGTCTTCAGTGCGAGTGCCTTGTCCAGCACCGGCCATACTTGTTGGATGGTTGATTCGCTAAACTCCCCTTGTTGGCTAGTGGTGTTGTTTAAAGCAGTAATCATAGATGCAACAGTGAATGCGGCGCCGTGCTGCAAAGCCCATTTCGAGATCTCTAGACCTTTCGATATGAGTCCAGCGATCTCGTCAACGTAGCGTTTCACCGTGTGATTGCCTCCAGCGTGCTGATTCCAAGCTTCTTGGAATACTTCAGATACATACTCGTCGGTGTCATGCTTGCCGAAATATGCAAATGGTAAGAGTCGGGCTTCCAAATCGGAAAATGCATCTGGCGACACTTTGGCAATCGCAAGGACAGCATCTCCCACCTTCTGGCGGCGTAATTCATCCTCTGCGGCAAAATATAGGTCTATGAGTCTCGCGGTGTAGCGGTCCCGTGCCTCTGCTGACGCGGACCTAAGAAGGTACGCTGCACTTTTGGCATATGCTTTGCTAACTTCGTTGTTGCGGTCCAAAATTTGCGTATGTAAGCTCTTAAGGAAGCCGGAATTATACGAAGCCATGTAGACACTGTGACGTAAAGCCAAGATATTCAGCACTTCGCTGCAGCCGATCTTAGTCTGCATTCCTAGAGCTGACTTAATGGTTGTTACTAGCTGAGGCGCTAGTTCCGACATCACAGTTTCATCGGTAAACCGAAGACAATTGACGATGCATTCGAACAGCGGCGATCTTGTAGTAGCTGTGCTCCGTAGCTTGTCGAGTCCTTCACGGTCTTCTTCACTGACTCTTTGATAGTAGTAATTGACCTGGTCCGGCTCTACAGTGCTAAGTAATCCAAGGAAGTGGGTGATGATTGTAGAGATGAATGGTTTCAGGGCATTACCGCCGTCCTTAACGGCCTGCAATATCGTCTTGATGGCGAAGAATTTAACCTCCGGAACCGAATTCTCGACTCCTTTGTCCGATAACAGGAACGGGAGAACTTGAGCGATCATCGCCTGCGCCGACGAAGAGGAGTTGTTTTCCTGAAGCTGAGACACTAATGTCTTTGAGAGACCCATGCAAAGTTGGAGCGCCGCTGCCCTCACGGAGCCCTTCTGATCATCCAGAACTCTAAGGGCGACTCGCCAGATATCTACGTAGTATTTCCCGTACTTTGGATAGGGCTTTCCGTACACGAGATCAGCGATAGCGGCGCAGCTGGCTTCTCTGACACGCCACTCACGACCATCAAGAATACTCTTAAGCAAGTCGCTCATGATGGCATCGAAGTGCACGTCGATGGTAGCGACCTGGTCTTTCACGACAGACTTCCAAATATCATCCATCGACCGCCTGACGTTCTGGTTCGGGTCGAATCTGTACCGGTAGAGTTTTGGGTAGATCTTAGGATCCAAATCTGCGTCAGAAAGAATGTTACTCAAGCCGAACCTCCCAAAGGCTGATCTGGCAGTCCAGGTGGCAGCATTTGTTGCAAGGGCCATGAACTTGTAGATGAGACTTTGGTCTCCAACTTCGTTGGCTAAGTTGATGATGTCCTTGTAGGAAGTGATGGATTTGCCTTCGCTGGTGGGTAGCGCCCCGGCATCAAAGAGTTCAGTATCCTCATCAACTTTGAGTTGCGTTTTCGTGCCGGTAAAACTGGCAACCAGGTCTCTAACAAGGTCCCCTTTTAGGGACTCATCCCCCTTTTCATACACCAATGCAAGGCCGCGGGAGGCAGTTTCTTGGACAAGCTCGTCACGAGCTGTCAGCAGTCGCATGAAGGCTACCTGACAATCGCGGAGCCGTGATTGAATTTCAGGCAGACCAGAACAGAATTGAATGATACAAAACAGCCAAATGCCAGACGCTTTTATGAGCGACGGCTTTGTGGCCTTGCAATCGTTGACAAGCTTCGTAATAGTCGTACCAAGTTGCTCAGGCCTTTTGTGGAGAGTTCTGATAATCTCATCGCCATGACCAGTTAGCGATCCATCGATGCTGAGCTGGACCGATTCCGAGTCCCAGCGGGCTATTGCTGCAGCGATGGCCTCGCCAATGGCAAAATGCACTTCGGTCCTTTTGATGTCTGTAAGGCTAAATAGTTTATCCAACACCTTTGTCGCTGGCGTCTCTTCGCTTTGCGATGATTCGCTGGATCTTGGAATCGCTAGTCGGCCGAGAGCAAAGATAGACTTCTCGTCTCCTTGGGTAGCAAAGGAGGTGAGACGATCGACCATGGTCGTAAAGGCTTCTTTGGTTGGAGGCCAGCCAATACCAGCAGTCCACATCTGAGCAAGCGAGTCCATCGCAGCATTGCGCATGCCCGTATCACTCCCCAGTAGGGCAGCAATAGAGCGATCATATACATACTGAATGCTATCCTCAGCCTCCGATGGGTTCAGGCGCCCATAGTATGTTGCCCTGGACAGGTAGCTGGCTAGTGAAGTAAGCGCGCACTGGCACTGTGCTGATAGAGAAGCCGGAGGATCGTTAGTGGATGAAAGCAGTTCCGTTAGCTGTTTAATATGAGAAGAGGCCCTGCCGTCCCATGGTGCAAGAATGCCAAATGTCTTGGAGACCAGCTGTCTAACTACTTGATTGTTAGATCCAGTTAAGGACAGTAACTCATGTGTCCTTTTAGCGAGTACGGGGATAATAGTATCCGACGGCGCAAATGATAAAATATCAGCCAGACAAGCAATGCATTCTTCTGCACCTAGATCTGGGTGGTCTCGAAGACCGTCAAATGCGGCGTTCAATAGGATCAAAACCGAATTTGTATCCGCTGCCCCGACGTACTCTCGGATGGTACGACGTGCCATGGAATGATTCTGAAGTTGTGTATCCAGCTTTGCCTCCCAATCCATCTCGATATTTTTCTGCCCCAGAGCAGCCAGGAAAAATATTTGTTTGACGAAACGTATGGCTATTGGGAAAGCCTGAAGGCGGTCATCTAAGTATAAATAGTAGCTGGACTTCTGGTCTACAGCCATCTCATGTTCCTTGACCTGTTGATGCACAGGTTCGAAAAGATACTTTGTTAGGTCGACCCAGTCAGGAAGCCGGAGAGCCTCATCTGGGTGCAATTTCGTTGCCCACCACGGATCTAATCCTCGTTGTCCTTCCTCTAAGACATCTCGCCGCTCAGAAGAGCCAGCAGCGAGCGCTAGTATGCTTATCCATCGCGCTTTGATGTTGTTGTAGGGTAAGCAGTTAATCGCAAACCGCACAGCTACGTGGCGAGCGGTTCTGATATTCTGCCGCTCCGACGAAGTCATGTATTCCAGGAGAAGCACTTCGAGATCTCGGTGTTGGTCAGTGTCAGTAGACTTAAAAAGACTCATCATGCTGGAGAGGGCACTCTCAATATGAACAACCACATCGGAGCTGGGGTCGGATACCAAAGAGTCGAAGAACCACTTAAGGAGGGAATCTTTCGCCTTGTGGTCGAGACTGCTTACCCTCGCTAAGGTACCAATAGTTTCGTATGCGTTGGCACGCAGTCGTTGTTCATCTTGGAACTGCGACTGGTTTGCTCGGGGCGATGGAGTCGGCCAGCCTTGCCTAAGTACGTAATCTTTCAAAATAAGCACGAGAGCTGGTCCCATTCTCTCGTCTGTCGCGCCCTTATCGGAGCTATTCCGTCCAACCCAAGAAAGGAAGGCTAGCAAAGCTTTGTGGAGTCTCAAAGCCTCCAAACCGACTACCGGAGAATCTTCGCCAGTCGTTAGGTCGAAGTCTTGTTTTACGGCATCAACAACTTGCTGCTTTGGCAAACAGGCGGTAGTAGACTTGGATAATAGTCTGAGAACCTGTATTCTGTGCGTGACTGGGAGAGTGCCGTGTGCCACGAATAAAGACTCCACTAGGGCTTCGCTTTCAAGATCAACATCAGCTCTTTTAAGAACATCTTCGGCTACAGATGATATTCTCGAATCAGCAGATCCTGCGGCACATATAACAGGTAGGTAACGTTCCCCGTCTTTGAATGCACCGCTTGCGAGAAAGTTGACGGCCTTGGCCTTACATTCCGGGAGGCTGAGACTGTTCGGATTGTTTGGCTTCCACGTATTCGGATCCTTATTCCGTAGGAAAGTTATTTCTGCTATATTCAGGCCAGCTGGCGAAGTATTTAATTTGGCAGGTATCTCATCTTCAGAAGCCAAAGCGATGTCTTGCCTTAAGAGAAATAGCTTGCCGAGCCAATTTGCGACATATTTGGCGTCGGCCTGATCTGCAAGACCGACAGTGTCTCGAAGTGCAAGATCTTCCGTGCTACCCCGTCCAGGCACTTTGATTTCCAACAGGAGACGAAGAAATATATTGAAGAAGCCTGCAGCACCAGCTGAGTTGTTCTCTTTTGATATACCACGCAATACAGCAGGGAGGAGGTCTCGACGTTGAGACTGTCCAAGACGAGGCATCCCCTCTTTGATAAGGGCAAGGTCTAGTTGCTTTACAATTGGCGAGCTTGTCCGCTTATACTGCTCAAGAAGAGAAGCAACGGGTAGCACAACACTGCTCCTGACATCAGATCTCTAGAAGAGCTTCATCGGGAGAAATTACTTACCCTAACGGACGGACAAAGTTTTTCACGCTCATAAAAGCCTTAAAGGTCTATGCAAGGTGTCAGCCACATTTATCAAGAAATAATCAGGACAATGAGGGTTTACCTCTTCTCGGACAGCCTTGTGCTGACTGCCAGCCTTATCAAGTAGCAAGGTAAGCTGTGATTGAAGCACTTCGCTTAGCTTTTTTTCGTCGCTAGATACAGCAGCAAGCTTGTATCGTATCGACGACACGAGCTTGAGCTCTGCACCTTCGGTGGATGCGGCCATGATGGCGTCCGGTGTAGCGCTGAAACGCTGGTCAATTGGCAATCCTGACCTGGGGTAGGGCATACACGGAGAGACGAAGAGGACAAGTAGCCAAACAAGACAGAGAGGGGAAGTATAAATCGCAGCGTACAACAGGACAAGCTCTTCTCACAATGAATCACAGCGTCGGACTTCAGATAATACTTCAAGTTAGCTCAAATCCGTGCGAGCTGCATGGCTTCCCTCCGAATTGGCTTACTGGAGAAACAGTTGTTTGATAGCAGGTTGGTAATTATTCATAATTTTCAACTCATTATAATGTTTTTGACTTGGAATCAAACTTTGACATTGGAATGCGGTTATGCCTTCTTCGTAACTGAAGGGTAGGCCGGTTTAGCCAGCAATCTGCTAACGTCAACACACTGGATTAGGTTGTCTAAGGTAGTTGCAAGGGCGGTTGTTCCCGGCACGCCCTACCTTACCTACTGACGCCTTACTGGGTCCCTGTCAAGCAAGGCTAGACGCCCGCACCTGATTAGGTACTTAGGTTAGGTATCTAGATCTTCAGCCACAGACGCCATTTGTGGCAGTGCTCCTACCTATCTCGAAATGGAAGTTTCTTCCTTCAGTACACCTGTACAGCATAACCTAACCCACCTACGGCGGTAACTATCTGGCCCGGCGTACTGTAGATACAGCATGTTGAAACAACCTACATCTTGTTGTCTTTGTAGCTGGTACCTATAGCAAGCACACTAAATAACCATTTTACCTCTTAATAACTACTATATCTACAATTCTATAGATTGGCGGCAACAGAGAAAACGAGGATTACCTTTCTGACCAAATGAGCGTTATTGTATAGGTTGCTGTTTGTTTGGCTGCTTATACTTGTACAGCATACAGTGTCAGCATGAGATATTCCAACTCTGTAGTAGGTTCAGGTACATCCAACCTCATGCCAACGGCCGGGATGTGTTCTGGCCGTGTCGCGGTGATTCATATTGAGGGTCACCTACTATGCTAAGGGAGAACGGCTGGCTGCGTGGCATACCTCATGTACATACATATCTATGTACCCCGTACGTAGGTTGATTCTCGTCCTGCATTTCCAAGCTTGGAAGCTGCCATTACCTGCAGCCCGGCCACGCTACAATTTAGTTGAGAGTCGACGTTCGGATATTCATTCGGCTTCACCCATTCGTTGAAGCCACACACCAAGTATGCGGCTGTATGTGGTACTCGCTTCGAGTCCGGCACCAATAGGTTGCAACGGCGATGCATGCGCGAGTAAGACGAGTTATACCTCATGTTGTAAGAGATCCCCCTTACTTCGCTATATTGTCCGCCATTATGTGGTCGTATATGGACACACGCCCAGAGTGGTATCCGTCATAGTTGCAAGCTCATTGTGTGAATAAGGCCCTCTCTGAGGTCAACCTACTCTCAGTGATACGTAGGACGAGCTATCAAACTTTGGACGATGCATCCAATACGAGTAATGGTAGATGTCATGTGTGTAAATACTAAGACAACTTACATTGGGTGTAGGTAGGTAATGTAGGTAATGTAGGGAGGACCGAAGCGCTTCTGGGAAGCGCATGTTGAGAACACTACCCGACGCCGGCTAGGAAGGGATGCATGTGGTGCAGATTTCGTGCAGGAAGGTCTGAGCAATCAGATATCAGGATTCATGCCATGATCAGCAATAATTTTATAGTGCGGTAAGTTTCAGGTTTTCTTTTGTTTCTTGAAAGGAAAAGGAAAACTAAACTTAAAAACAACAGTCGTCGCACTGTGTCTAGGCGACCAATCAAGGCAGGGACGAGGATTTTGGGGTTTGCTTAGCCAATGTGATCTCATCTTTGGGCGAAACACAGAGGCTTTTTTCCCATGTACCAAGTATAATACAGTTAGTTATACTATGTGATAATTCCTACAGTTTCCGGGTCCAGGTCAGGGTACGTTTGACCCTTGACTCGTGGAGGAGCAAAGTATTTTAATATATAACTATAACTAGTTAGTGAAAAATCTTTACAATATTTTACGTACCTCGCAGGTACTTAACCAGACTAGATAGTTTGTCTATGAGCCTGTTTACTTTTGGCTTATGGCTTATTCTGAAAGTGGATCGTAAAGGTTAGTACTTTGTAGTTTTTCCGACAATGTATTGCGCTAAGCAAAAGACGTTTGTAACCAATGTACCGATCAGAAAAACTTATGGGGTTATGGCTATGTACTTAATAAAAACAAGCGTTTTGTTTATTATTACGGGGATAATTCAAACTACCTCTCGAGACGTTTATCTTGCCAAGGCCTGATCGGATTATTCAAGGGCACAACTACGCTAGCAATGCCAAGGCAGTCTCTCAATGTGCCATAATCCATAAGCCAAATGCAAAGTAAACAGGCCCTATGGCATTGGGTTCCAGAGTACGGTAGATAACTAAGATTATGTGCCTTCTGTTACGTATTGCTAAGTTCAATACAATCAGACCATCATTTTGAGATTAATGCTCTCAGCTAATATTATATTAAATGCGCAGAGGGTAGGCAATATTGCATAGTGGTTATCATCATATTTATATCCTACTTAACTGTAGGTAGATAGGCATGTATTAATGACTTGAGAAGCTGGGTTCCCGGACAGCTGGATATTGTATGGAACCTTTGAAGGTCTTGGTAGGTAAAGTGAGTATGTATAAGGGTAGGCGCATTACATTGGTCCAATCGCCCGTTACCGACTACAAGTAGGTATGTATAATTGGGCAACAAAACAAATGCCCTAATGCCAGGCAGGGGTCATGTCGATCAGCGCATCTTCTAGAGCCGAAAGGCTCAGTTCTGATTCGAACAACTTTTGTTAACTTGCACGAGGGAATCCGCAATTCTCGTGAATGCCGGCCGTCAATTTACTCTCTCAACCAGACTACAGCAATTCTAACTACCAGTTACTAATTCACCGTTTGCGGGTTCTGTCCTATGACTCTCTAGGCTACTCTCTCTTTAATGTTAAGTGTTTACTCCGTTCAAGCACCGAAGACCTACCCCGTTTGTTGGAGCTGATGGGGTCCGGAACTGTCTGGCTCATGAGCATAATCTCATGTTGAACAAACGCCTATTTCTTAAGATTGCTTGGGTGTACAGGGGAACACGAGTCCATGACGGGGTAACTTGACGGCACGTTGGTACCAAAGGTACTGCAGTGACTAACCAAGAGGCCATGGCCTGGCGCGGGCTTGGTTTATTTACTTTCACGTGGTGTTATGCAATACATATTGTAAAAGTTCACCGACTCTACATAGCAGTCTACTGTGCGTCAAAACAGCTCGTAGGAAGCTACTGATCTATAAAGACGCGTAAGTGCAAACGGGACACGAAGGAGCGAGAGGGTCGATAGTTGATACTTGCAGAGACCAAAGAAAGAATAGTGCCATCAGCTACCAAGTCCATACTCAGCTCAAGTATACGTTCAGTACTCACTGTAAGTTTGCGTGTATTGGTGCGACTACCTATCGCTTTATAACAATGCAAAAGAGACTTCGTACGTATGGCATGCGTTTCGTTTCTCGGTGCAAAGACCGGGTTGATTTACTCTTAAGTAAAGTTTTAAACACGCCATTAAATTCTTAATAGCTCGTATCACGAAACACGTTGGCTTAGGTATAATAACTCAAACACAGCTCGGTCTATATACAAAAACATGGCAAACTTACACTGGTATCTACATTACATACCCTACCTGCTAATGTAGGTAGGGAGTAAGTAATCCATCTCACCAAGTACCGATTATGACTCGGAGTCCCGTCTTGTTCCCAACGTTGGGCTTCCGGAAGGACGCTAGACCGAGGTCTCACCATGAGTCTTCTATGTATATACATTTTTGAATCTCGAAGTTTGTATAAATCCAGAACCTTTGAACGAAAATGAGGACGTGAACGCCGCGATCCATATCTCCGTTCCTAATTCTCCCGCAGTCGCTACTTGCAATATAATTGATCAACTCTCAACCACAAGCGTGAAACTCCTAGGCCTGCCTACATACCTACCTGTATAGGAGGAGGCACTTACAATGGCGGCGCGGCTATGTTAAGAGAAATACTTCGGCTGTAGCATAGCTTGCTATCTATATAACGTACGATAATGTCATTTTATTAAACATATTCCTGTCTCCTAATCGTACCTGACACCCTAGCTGGCAACACAAGGCGGCTACCTATACTATATGAGAACTCTAAACATGCCTACTCGTTCATCATTGTACTTAGCACAATATGTTGGGCCACACACATTGAGTTAGATACTTCATCATCTAACTCTACACCTACCTGTTTGTTTTGCCTACCTCTAGTTGATGCAATACGCAAACTAGTACTACTGCTCATCGGCTTTAGCTCTATTCCAATGGCTGTTAGCCCTTTTGCATGAGTAAGTGCATCCTTGCCTAGCTCAAAACAAATTGGCGTTTAGGTAGGCAACTAAAGGTTAAAATCTCAGCTGCTTACTGTCCGGTGATATTGAGGTAATATGATGTATGGTATTCTGAAGGAAATAAACAATAGGTACTAGGTATGTAGGTACAGACAAATATGGTACGGCCGAGTTAGGTGGCATGTGAGTATAGCGTAGGTGTATAGGCGTGCCGGTGTAGGTCAGTTCCTCTGTTACGAACCTACGTACAGCAGCACATGTCGGTAATTACTTACTGAGTAGGTATGCAGGTGTACATACGTATTTGTAAGTAAGTTGCGAACTGCAAAGTCGGTAACTGTTACCTGGTTACACGAAGAAAACTATGTAGGCGAACAAGCAAGAGGAGGTAGGAAGGTGCGCTCTTTTAAGTTCTACCTAACCTTAGGGAAGGAGGGAGGGGGTGGGCTCGGAGCAGTCGTCACTAGATTGTGCTAAAGCAAACCTTCACGGTTGGGATGGAAGAGGCCGTAAAAGCCTGGCGGACTTAGCCTAACAGTTCCTCTACGGGCCCCACTATACTGCTCATTCCTCGTACGCTACTCGTCCGTTGCCCTTCCGTAGTGGCCTTGGTTCGGATAGCCTCTGCCCCAACACCCACCTAACTAGCTTTCCCAAAGTCCACATGCACAGGCTCAATCTTTTTACATCCACACCAAACCCGCAAACCAAACCAGCACCATCGTTGTCCTGTCTCTGCTTTTTGCGTTTTCTTGCTCGTGTTTTATCCTCTCCTCTCTTAACCACACACTCACTCAATTCCCATCTCTTCCCTTTTTTTCTCTTCTCTTCCGCACCTCCCCTCATCACTAATCTGTTTCGAGGATACCTTATCCCTTCACCTACCCACTCTCAGTTTCGTCGGTTACGTGCTTTGTCAAGAAAGCAATTCTTTTCGTCTTAAGGTTGTATCTTGTGTGCGCGGCCAACTCGGATTTCCGTCTTTCGATTGGGGTCATTCCAGACACACAAATATTTGCCCCGGCTTCCTTTGTCATTAAATAGTACACCTACCCTTAGCAAATTACCTCGTCGATAGTTCGAGCTCTCGCCAGTCTTTTGATCGTCAGGTTCATTCACGGCGCTACTACGTTCTGCTATCCACTCTATTCCGATTGGTGCCCAAAAGTGAGTGTCGCGTTTTTCCTTTTCCCCAGCTGTTTATTTGCGCATTGCTTTTCAGTGTTCGAGCTCCAGAGTAAGTCTCAAACTGCTTCGCGACTCTTCCTATTGCTCTCGTCACGCTCAAGTCAGCCCTGCGCAAATGCAGCGAGTCCAATTGCGCGCCCATTCGGAGATATGATCGACATAGGAGCGCCCTTCCCCCAAGCTGCGTCATCGAAGGCCCCGATTTCCAGGTCACCACTGTGCGTGGAGGTGGCACCCGGAGGTCATGGAATCCCGCTACACCAAGACACCGTCAACCCTACCATAGGCGTTGCTTCTTTGCGAATTATGCGACGCCAATCATCGTATTCACTTAGCCCCGCACTACTTACTTGCTCTCCCGAGCAAACCTCGACTGCGAAAGCAGAGCCCATTTTGCATCGCAGCCCCACTTGCGATCGAGCCGGTCATCCTATGCATCCCATGCATTCACCTTACCTCGTCGACCGGCTTCTACCTCGGCATACCACCTATAGTACTTCGACCTTTACAAGAACTGTAACCTATGTTGAGAATGGCGCGACAAATACCTGACATACTTGAATCCGGCCTCTGTTGTGTCTCCAACGACTACCGTCAAGTCAGCACCAGCCGAACGAGACACAGTTCGCCGTGTGGGCAGATAATGGCGGCGATTTGCATACCTGATGAGATTATCCTTGTCCGTACCGGGAGTTGATATAGCCCAGCACGGAAGAAAATGCTTGGATATGACCTCTGACGCTTGGGTGGCTTCTATGTCGACAATGCCTTACGCCGGCGTCGACAAACTTGAGCACTGCCGCTTCACCTTTATTGCACGCCAATGGAGCTTGAACACTGAACATTTCTGCTGTTCTTGTCATGAGTTTGGATCGTACTGACAACCCAACTACTATAGGTTACACATTATTCACCACTTATCCCTAGATTAGGTTACGGCTTGGCCTCTCGGTTTTATCTCCTTCAAGTGTCGCATTGATCCGGTTGGCGAAAAGGAAAAGTTTAGACCTTAGACTCGGCTCCAATTGCTGTCGTTTGCGTTCAATTCTGCATCCAGACTCCGGGCGTCGGCGTTTAGTTGCTGGTCTCTGATTTGCACCATCTGGATATCAGTCAATTGGTGTCTCTCCACAACGTAAGTTTCTATACAGACACCCTCATCGTTTTGCTCCCAATCGCTTCACCACTTTGTCTCCGTTATTCGGAGCACACCCCCTTGTAGGAGTTCACCTACGTTGAATACCACATGGGCCGACGGATTTCCCGGGTGTTTGATAGTTTTACATTACATGTGCAGCCTTGCTTTCCCATCTGCCCAACATTTAAATATATTTTTCTCAGCTATCCTTGGAGGACCGCGCAGTGCCTACACATCACCTTTTGGCTTCAGATGGCGTGTTGAAAACATGTTTCCCACCAAGTCTCTCACTACTTTCTAAAATACATTCTTTACTGACCCGGAGTCTATTTTTTACAGATACCGCTGCGTCTTTTCGAGTTGTGACATCTTGGCTTGCAGTCGAGAGGAGATACTTGAAGTCGACGAATTGCACCTGCGGAAGGCCTTCAATCCACCTCAACCTAACTCAAGAGGCACTTCAGGTATGTTTTCATTTCGTTACTATCCTACCCTTAAAGTCTTCGTCGTGTTGAGAAACATCCCCGCCTATCTTGTCAGCAACCTGCAATATGCGTGTCCTGCGTCTTCCATACTTTTTACTTTCCCAACGAAAGGCATCACGTATCTAATATTTATAGGCCAGATTTATCTTCATTAAATTCATCCTCGGACAACCGAAAATTCATCTTTGTAACGTAAGTCATTGTTTGATCGAGCAAACTTTTAACTCTTCGGTTTTGGTCTGTGCAGAGCGCCCCCCCCCCCCCCGGCGGGCAGATTTGGCAATTGAATCATAGGATTAATTACGTCCCTCGTCTTACCGCACATAATGAGACTTTGTTGAGTGTTTGCTCTCATTACGATTTTGCTTTTCCTCTATCCACTTTTCTTCTAACCTGTGTATCAGCTTCAACTTACTTGCCCTTGCATCTATCCTTCTCAGCGTTTTTGCGACTGTTCTCTTCGTAAGTGCTACACGGTTTCTTGTCAGATCTGTATGCGCTGTTAGTTTGTTTCTCCTCGACATTTTGTATTTAGGCCACGCACCCTCCGTCTTTCCCCACCCTTCCAATTGATACACTACCCACGTATTTAGCGATTCTAAGCCGTGGTATTGTATCTATATCTGGCTAGGCGTTGCCTCGTCCGGGTCTGTTCTGTTGCCTAGGTTCTGTGTCACTGACTTGATTGCAGACGCTATGGACGGATTCAGCCCTTATAACGGTAACCCACCTTCAAACGGTTCTGGTTCCCAAGGTGACTCTGCATCTCAAGGGGCTCCTGGTGTCCCCCCTGCCGGTCTTCCCATGGCTCCAACGAACGGACAGGGAGCCGGCGACGTCGCTCCGGCGTTCCAGAATGAGACCGCCCGTCAGACCCTCTGGTAAATCCCTCCTAGTTATCGCCATTATTTGCCAGCTCTGACATATAACAGGATGGGCGAACTTGCCCCATGGATGGACGAGAACTTCATCCGCAATGTATTCGCTTCTGCTATGAATGAAGGTGTTCAGGTCAAGATCATTCGTGACCGACATTCAGGGTATGTTTATATTGTTTTCACAATTTGCGGCTCGCCTTGATACGCCTGCCTATTGTACATACGTACCTCCACTGACGATGCGTAGAAACGCTGGGTATTGCTTCGTGGAATTCTCGAGCCCTGAAGGGGCTCAAAAGGCTCTACAACTCAACGGCACCCCGGTTCCCAACACTGATCGCGTATTCCGCCTCAACTGGGCTTCTGGTGGAGGATTGGTTGATCGTCGAGATGACCGAACCCCTGAATATTCCATCTTCGTGGGAGATTTGGGACACGAGGTCAACGAGTTTGTTCTCGTCGCGCTGTTCCAGGCTCGGTTCCCTTCTTGCAAGTCGGCCAAGATCATGACCGACCAGCAAACCGGACAGTCTCGTGGTTATGGTTTCGTGAGATTTGCCAACGAGGAAGACCAACAGCGTGCATTGACGGAAATGCAAGGTGTCTACTGTGGTAACAGACCCATGCGTGTGTCGCCCGCGACCCCTAAGAATCGGTATGTGGCTCGAATCACCGTGGTCACCAGCTTACTGACATGGATGAAACAGAGGACATCAGGGCCCACAGTACAATCAATTTGGTGGCGGCCCCCCGCAACCCATGGTGCCTACTCCCCAAGCCGCACATCATGCAGGAATGGGTGGTGCCCCCTGGTTGCCTCAGCCTCAGCCTCCCCACCAGGGCTTCGGCGGCGGTGGATTCCAACCCGCTGGCACTTTCAACCCGATGACGATGAACCAGTTTACCGATCCGAATAACACCACTGTGTTCGTAGGTGGTCTCTCGGGTTACGTGACCGAAGACGAACTGCGTTCATTCTTCCAGGGATTCGGAGAGATTACTTACGTCAAGATCCCTCCCGGAAAGGGTTGTGGCTTTGTCCAGTTCGTTCATCGCCATGCTGCAGAGATGGCGATCAACCAGATGCAGGGCTATCCTATTGGCAACTCACGCGTTCGTCTGTCTTGGGGCCGTTCGCAGAATAACTCGGGCGTCGGCACGCCCTACCGCCCTGCCCCCCCCCCTCCGCATTACTTCCCACCCGGCCCAGGGGGTCCCCCTCCTCCCGGGCCTGGCGGTTTTGGCGGCGGTGCTTTCGGTGGCAACACTCATCAGGGACCCCCCGGTGGTGGAATTGGATCCTAGGTATGTTTCAGCTCTTGGGCGGTAAGCCAGCCCGACCATGTGGCGCGCTACTGATACGGTGATGACAGTGATCCTCCTTTGCGCACTTTGCATCCTGGCGTCTTGCGTTTCTGGCGTTACGGCCTGGTCGCTTTTTGACTTGCATCGATATCTCCGGTTTTGCCTGATTTTCGAGTGGTCCGATGGAACGCCCTGATGCCGTCTACGAATTTTCTCTAAGGCCATGGAACTCGAGCCAAGTTCGCTCGGTGCTCCCTTGGCCGTTACGGTTGCGTTGCGTTGCATTTTACGACATGTTGCACCAAAAAGAGTTGGCGCTATGGGTGGAAAGGATGAGCGGCTTAAACAGCACACCGACGATTTCTCATCACGATCTCTTTTTTACTCTTTCTTTCCTTTTACTTCTTTCCGACCTGCGCGGACCTGATGGACATCTCTATAGCGGTTAAGCATTTAGCGGCATTTTTTTGTTTGACGGCACGCATCCTTCCGAGAATATCTGCCGGCTTCAAGAGACTGCTCGCAACTCTACCCTACTATAGTGGTTAAGTATCTAGCGGCATTTTTTTTCTACCGGCACGAATCCTTCCAAGAAGGCTGCCGCCGACTGAAGAGGCTGCTGGCAACTCTGCTCTATCTAACCCACCATGGTGCTGGATTTTCGCGTTTTGATCTGCTCGGGTGGCCATCCGCCTTTGTTGTTTTCGCCCCCGATGCCGCTGGCTCCTTTGCGCTATATGTCGTTTCGGAAACACTTGAGTTCAGTGTGTGCATGATTGACGGCTCTGGTGCAGCGGGCGTTGATTCCGGAGGGTGGTGGATCATGGATTGAATTAATAGTTCTATGCTAGTTCTATGCTCTTACAGGCTTTGGCGGCGTTACAGACTGAAGTTCCGGTTTGTACACTTGTGCCCTGCGATGGTTCAGATTTTCTTATCAGTCTTATCGAATACATCTTCACAGTTAGACCAATGTCTGCTTTGTTTGTCTCGCCGCGATGTCTTGCCTGCTGCGATGTCCTCTTGCCTTGCGAGCTTCTGATTATTAGCTACCTATTTACTTTTGGTCACAAAGCTGCAAGCTGCTAATGTCCACTGCTTCTTATCTAGGTAACCCGGCTTAGGTCGACGATCAAGTTTAGGTAAGAATGGCAAGTGACAACCAGATGGACGATTGAAGGCAGCTAAGGCGACAACTACGAAGTTAGGAATACGAACCTGGTCATGAATTGCATTGCCTCGGCACCCCTAAATGCTAAATAGATACATAGTATGCATTGTCTCTTTCGAATCGTGCTTCCGATTTGATTGTCAGCAATAGTACACGGAACAAACCAGCCGGAGAGGGGCGACCCGTGTTCCTTGTCTGATCGGGTAGTAACATATATTTTTTGTCCGTCTCTTATCCCGTTTCCTGTTTGTTTGTTGTAACGGAAGGTGGAGAAAGACGCATACGCTCTGTATGTTCGTGAAGACTATTTTTTGCCAGCCACCGGATCGTGCATATACTGCGATTCGGCCCCGAGGATGAGGTACGCTCTCCATTGTGCGAAGACACCTCGTAAGGCGTACGTATGCCCTATTAAAACTGAAAAGACGCAAACAAGACGGCCAGAGGACCGCATTATCCCCATCCCCTTGTCCGAGACATAGCTTTCTCTCTCTCTCTCTCTCTCTAGGCCAAGCTCGCTACCTACATACATATGCTTGAGCCCTTTCGTTTGCTAGCGACATAAAGAATACCTAAGCTCTACGGTTTAAGGTCTTGCCTTGCATTGGAGGAAAGCATATACAAAATCAACGCAGAAGATAGAGATATAAATTGGAATAGTTTCAGCCCTTGTGCCACTCGTCGTGTTTGGATATTAAACACACTCTCCGCCAGATATGAATGTGAATCATGAGAGCAAAATCGATATCATCAATGGTTCCGACAGTAGTCGTAGGCCTTGTGGCCGTAGGTAAGTGAGAAAGTCATTCTTTTACTCTTCTACTTACCTATGACCCAAATATTGCACTGTATATTGTGTACCACGTGTGTGCTCGTTTTTCTCTCTCCCATCTCAAGGAAATCGGTGGACCAAGTATAGAACTGTAATTGTACATGGGCCACGAGGAGCTAACATGAAGTGTTCTTTCCCAAGCCACGGTCGTAAATGCCCAACAAGGTCGGCCGTCCGGACTACAGGATGGCTGGCTAAACGGAGACCGAGGAGGAGGCGGCGATGGCGAGAGTCCTCCTTATAACCCGAACTACAATCCCAGCAACCCCAACTATAACCCAAATAACAACAATGGCGACGACGGCGGCGCTGAATCATCTTCGAGCTTCTTTAATCACGGCTACGACCAAGGCTTCGACGGCTCCGTGAACGCAGGACCGATGGCCCTTCATTACCGCACCGTCCACGGCGTCCTAGCCACCATGGCATTCGCGGTCCTGTTCCCCTTCGGTGCGATACGCTTGCGCGGTGGGCAAATCCTCAACACCCCAGCCCCTTCCACTGCCTCTCCCTCTTCCGCCTCTAGAACCCAAGACCAAGACAAAGACATAGGCCGATACATTTTGCTCGGACACGCGTCAGTGCAGATCTTTGCCTACGGCTTGTACATAGCAGCCGCGGGCCTAGGTCTCTATCTCGCGAGCACCGTGCGTGTTCTATTCTCCCCCTCCTCCTCCTCCTCCTCATCATCATCATCATCGTCGTCACAAAGTCTCCTATCCACCGCAAGAATCAACGCACACCCCATAATCGGCATCCTTGTCCTTATCCTCCTATCCGTGCAACCGTTTCTGGGGTACCTGCACCACGTCCGGTTCGAGCAACTCCACCGCAGAACCTGGGTCTCGCACGCGCATATATGGGTAGGACGCCTGGGTCTCTTGCTCGGCGTCGCGAACGGAGCGTTAGGACTCTGGATGGCTGGCGAGCCGCCCGCGGGCGTGGCTGTGGTGACTTATTCTCTGGCGGCGGCTCAGATGTGGTTTATTTGGATCCTCCTCGCTTGGCGGTGGGAGTATAATACGCCCGGCAAGAGTGAGGGTGAGCGCAAGAGCCAAAATCGCGATGACGCCGTCGCCGACACGGTCGGGGCCGAAGCTGAGGCCGAGCAGGTCCAGAATAATGATACTGATGGTGCTGATGTTAATGTTGACGGTATTGACGATGTTGATGGTAACGGTAGCAGCGGAGAAGGAGAAGGAGAACACGGACAAGGACAAGAACAAGCGCCATATCTGTGGCCATCGTGGATGCAGGATCCTACTCACGATGCGCTTGATGCTGCTCGTCTTGCCAATCTTCTTGCTAACAATGGCAGTGATGATAGTCAGAGCAGGGATACGGGTAGCGATAGGGGTAGGAATAGGGAAACCGCAAGAAGTGGCAGCAGAGAAGGACGAGGGCGAGGACGAGTCCTACGACCACGGGTACGACAAGCTCCGTGGCGGCGGCAGTGGCCGTGGCCATCGAGGAGTACTCCCAATACTACTTCTGCTCCTACTACTTCTGCTGGGGGTAGGACCCCAACGCAAAACGAGAGTTGCAGATTCGACGCCAACATAAACAGGTGCAGATGCCTAGACGGAAGACGAGTCCGAGACCGAAATAGGGAAATCATGGTCACGGACGGAGAAGCAAGAGGAGGACGATCAGGACGAGGAAGAGCAAGTAGTACATCTTCATCGTCCAACAACAACAGCCTCACCCCCACCAGACCCGGACCTAACCTTAGTTACCCTTACCTCCCACCCCCTTATGAGCCGCGCGGTCCCTACCACGAGAGGCGCATGACGCGAAGGGCCATGTCCCGGGCGGAGTGTGAATGGTTGGTAGAGGAGATCATGTGTCCCGAGATAGATCCCGAGATAGATCGATCTGAGACTCCAGAGCCCCTAGGCTATTATTGGATGCCGTGGGTTGACAGGTATAGGAGGCAAGCTTGAGAAGAAAAGAGGGGGAAAAAAAGGCCCGATTCTTGAAAATAATAATGAGAATATCATGTACCTAGTTACATATTCTTACCTTATTATACTTTTCATGCCAGGATCTGGAGTTATTCGGCGCCGAGCGACGAAAAGTTCCCAACAACATTTAGGATACCAGCCGTAGTATTCGTAGAAGCAGGGGAGCGCAAGGGACTGACCACCCAGCTTTCTTGGACCGGCTCGCCTAACGGGATTGATAGCCATTATCACCACCTCGAGCCTTGCCCGTGACAACTAAGCAACTGGAATTTAAAGATGCCTTAGGTAGTTTACGGACGAGTCTCTCGGATCAAGAGATATTTATTACTACACCTTTATAGTTTATCGTTCATCGTTAGATAGTTTCTTTGTAGTGGCCATATGAGCAAGTAAAAGACCAGTTTTGAGCAATATTTATATTCTCAACTAACCTGAGATTAGTAGAGCTCAGAGCCCTTGTCAATATCAGCTATAGAAGAGTGCACAGTTTAATCCAGTTCGGTTGTTGCAAAGCTTGGTCGATATGTTAGCTCCTACCTAAGCAAACAGCTCATCTTGATTCTTCTTTGACTATGTTCATGATATCCGAAAAGTCATCTTCAACGTCGTAATCTCCTGAAAGCCCCTGCTCCCGGATATCAGCCTGGATCAAGTCATCTGCCTCGTCTGCTATGGCCCGATCGACCAGGGGCGTAACATCGTCGGAGCCCTCATACTTAACAAATGCATCTTCTGCGCTTGCATCGGGCATTTCATCACTGACTTCTTCCCCCGTACGAGCTTTTTCGCTTCCAAGTCGCAGGGTATTGAGTGAAGTATCGGACGTTGGTGACATTGATCCAACCAGGGCGGGAGCAAACATTATGTCACTGCGAAGCAAGATCTTATGAACCTTCTGTAGTGCATCCCGTTCTTCTTTGGTACGGGGTTCGAGCTGGGATGCTTTGTTCGCTTCAATTCCTACTGCCCTACTGTTAACAAAGTAAATCTAAACGAGACGTAGAATCTTTGCTTACCCAGCGTCCGCATGTATTCTCTATGCATGATATCAAGAATGGGTTTGATTCTAGTGGAAATTTCCTGCGTAGAGATAGAGAGTGAGCACGCATCGAAAAGTAAAGTTGAAACAAAAGTTCGGGCCCAGCGGATCAAGATCGAAGAACCTGGCCATTCATAAAGATGGCTGATGCTTAAATACATGATGAAACAAATCACTACTGAAGCAAAGCTTACCTGCTTAATAGAATCACACATGTCGTCCAGCGCTCCTCTCACAGTGCTACTAGCAGTGTGGAACATGGAATGACGTGCATACTCTACATGAGTACCCATAATCACTTTCATACGGGCATATGAGCCCTGGCCGCTTTCATTAGTGCATGCTTGGTAAGCGCTCCTCATCGCCGCGACAATAGCAGGGGTGAATCCACGATTCGCTTCTCGCTGTATTTCTGTGATTTTGGCCCCGATATTCACCATCAAGGCCTCAACCGATCGCGCGTGCACTATAACTTGGCTCGACAGTGTGGAGAGGCCGGAAACATTGATGCCACGCTCTTCTGCCCGGCCTCTAGCAGCCTCGTGGAACCGTCTCAACTGCACCGCAGTATCTCTCCCAAAGGATTCTAGTATGACCGGAAGCTGCTGTTGGAAGGCACGCTCCCATCCGTTCGCTAAGTTTCGCGAGATGGGGTCAAAGAGTTCCTCATTAAAGTTTCGTAGTCCAGCAGCACCAGAGAAAACCCCATCCCGACGCACAGTTGCTTTATATGTGGCCCAGGATAAGCCACCTTGGCTTCGGGGTTGGCCCCACGAATGCACAGTATCAGGGGCGGCTTGGATGGCGTAAGGTACTGAGGCACCAAAGACCATATATATGTTCTCTGTAAGGGATTTTTGAAGAAGAGTCATTGATGACTCGAGTAGCGTTTTGAGTGTCTAGAAAAATAGATGTCAGTTGTTGTTCAGGTAGCTTATATTATTACAAGGAAACATCTATTCTTTGTGGCCAATACAACAGAGATTCTCAGATTGGAAGGCTATGAGGTTTGATTATTCTCCATTGGGGACGTGACTTTGGAGCCAACTGTCCTAGTCAATCTTAAATAGATGCCCAGTTGTTTTGACATACCTGGTTCAATTCGTCCAGGAGCCCCTCGACATGCATCGCTTCCTGGCGTTTCTCACTATTCGTCAGGCTCAACTGAGTGCTATCACTCATACACCAGAGCTTCATCGAATTAACAAGCTGAGATAATCCGTTTAGAAACTGGCCGCAGTGCTTCGCGCGCTCGACTTCGGTGAGCTTCTGGGTATGGGCCTGCAAGTCGGGTATTCCTGTATCTTCAATAGAAAGGAAGCCGTGACTCTGAAAATTGTCCTTTTCCAACCTTCCACTGAGCTTTTGATATGCACGACTGCTAACACAAAATACGGGTAGACTACGTGCAACCTCGCTGTAATCCCGAATATCTTTACCAGGGTCGAATGCCTCATCATTTTCCTCGGCGGCATTCTCCTGGTCAAGCCTGTTTGCAAGTTAGGAGTTAAGACTTATACAGTAATAAACAGCGTACTAGTTGGTTCAAGAAAAATGTCCCGGTGGAAATCGAAAGAGACAGGAGGCAAGGAGTGAAAAGAAGTATGAAAACTTACTCCTTAATGCCCGCGGCAAAATCTTGTTTGATCGCTTCCGTGGAGTACTTGTTTCGTCCGTTAATGCAGTCGGCCTTGAGTTCCGCAAGAACACGGTCTCGATTCGCTTCAATATCCCGGAGTTCTGCACGATACTCAGCAATCTTCGAATCGAGCAATCGTCTCCGATTTCGCATCTTCTTCCGCTGCATTTTGATCTCCGAGAGTTGCTCTTCGATATCCTCCTTTGTGAGTGGCCTGCGATCCTCTGACCGGAGGTTTTCCTCATCACTCGAGGCAAGCTCAGAGTTATCGTTGCCAGCTTTGTGGTCCATGTTTTTTCGGCTCCGGAAGACTTCAGTACCACGTTTGCGCTTGTTCGACCTTTCTGGCGCATATACGTCCTTCCCATCCAACAGATCCTCCTTAAGTTCTTCCAACTCGTCAGTCTCGAGATCGCATTCTTCGAGCTCCTCATTGAGAGTCGCCTTTTCCTGCTTCTTGTTGGCGACCTGAGTCTCGAGAGACTCTTTGCGTCTTCTCATAGCCTCAGCCTCACTCCAAGATTCATACAGCTCCGTTTCGAGTCCGAGACTCTCAGCTGCCTCAATAACTGAAATTTCATCGGTCTTCGAGCAAATAAAGCTTACAGACTCGTATGTACCGTCGTATTTCAGCTGTCTCCTAAATGAATCGCCGAGAAGAGTCTTGGCGGTCTTGTTGTCTACTGCACGAGTGATTTCCGCTACAATCCAGATGCCAGTGCAAAACTTCTTGTAATTTTCTGTCACTGCTGCTCGAGCACTATTTGAGTCCATACTTCCCGGCTAGCAGCTCAGTTAGTACTTTTCTTCATGATCTCGGATGATGGCCCGCCACTGCGTGTAAGACTATTGTATGAATCAAGAGTTTGGAGTGAACTGAGTTTAGGTAAAGAAGAAAATCATTAAAACATACCAGATCGACAACGACAGCTCCAGTCGAAAGAGCCTTCGCTTTTGTGTATATGCGAACCACTTTGATAAGCGGCCAGTACTCCATGGTATCATTGAGCTTTTTCCTTTGACCGGTAGCGCCTGAGGCCAATTTCTCTTTGCTGTCAACATAGTGTTGTAGCCGGGAGTAGAGGCCCTTAGCAGTGCCTGATTTAAAGACCTTCTTGGTTCCGAGGATGTTTCGAACTGCTATTTCGTTGGCAAGGGCCTGGGGACTTGCTTGGGCCAGCATTTCCCTTGTCTTCTGAGGGTAGACCGCCTTGATCTTTTGGTAGGCAACACCCGCATCACCCTCCATGCTGGAGGCCTCACGAGAAACCTTACCATTAGCGTCCAGAAGGTCACTGAACATGTAATTAAGATCGCGAATCCAATCCTCAGTAGAGATAAACTCAATCTCGGCTCTGTAGAGTTCTAACGGGTCGTCTGAGTAGTTGAATGATACTTCGATAGGAGACGCAGTGCATGCGCGCAGGCAGCTGGTAGGTAGAAGTCTGCTTCGAGTTAGATTTAATTCAAAAATGAGTCTTCGCAGATTGGAACTGTATGGCAGAACCTTCCCCCGGTAAATGTGAGGCTATCACTGTAGCTTGAGGGGGAATTACGAACCTTTCCTCGTCAAGCAAAGCATTGATAAGAGAGCTTTTGCCCGCGCCTGTGATACCAACAACACCAAGCACGGTGCGTGGAGGCCTAGCCTGTTGCTGGAGGTCATCAATAGCTTTAATCCAATTCTGAAACTCCGAGTCTTTGTTACAGCCATTTAAGACATCCCGCAACTGATCAAGAATCTTCTTGGCGATAGGGACACCTGACTCGAGCACCTCCGGCTCACTCTGAGTACACAATCTCTCAAGAAAATTGGTGTCCTCCTGCATACGGCTAGGGACAGCGTTGGCCTCCGCCTCAACCGTGAGCGACCGAGTGCCTGTAGAGCAACTAGGCCGAAGTGGTAACGGGGAAATTACTGTCTCTAGGTGAGACGAGGACGGTACGTCTGATGGTTCTGACTTGACGGCACTCACTCCATCATTAGCAGAATGCTGAGATTGAGCCGGAGATCCTGGTTGCGCTTTAGAATCCACCGGACTCTCCATGTTTAAGATGCGTATCAAGAAATCGACACATTAAGTTCAGTATTAGCAGTGACGAGACAGCCTTGTAGAAACCCGAAGTTCCTTGCGCATATCATTTAACGAAGCTGCCCAATAACGTCAGTCATGAGGAAATGCGGTGCGGGATGTTAAAGTAACACACAAGGTTCAGGGCAAGAAGGTATGGTCACCAAACTCTTGGTAGGTGCTTAGCCAGGCAGGTGTCTCTATAGAGTGCAAGTTGCAAGCTGAAATACCTAGGCGTATACCTTTTATGAATGGTAGGTACTTACCTACTAGTAATGTAGGTATGTAGAATACGGCTTGATCTGCCAGATGTGTTTTAATCGCACTTGCATTAGATAAAATTGAGGCTTTGGGAGCTCGAGAGCTCCGGGTCAGATGGTAATTGGGTAGTTCCAAGTATAAACTACCTCTGTCTCGCACCTTCCTTACACAACACCTATATAGAATACATTTTAGTAAAGATGGCAGGCACAGGTGTACCTAAGCTACCACATATTATTACCTCCTACTAGGGAACACGAGTAATACCTGTATACACTTATTACCTACGTTCTATTCATCTACCTCTCTACATGAACCTACATAGTGTCGTGGTAGATTTGGCTCGTAGTGAGCACTAGTGAGGCGGTGTGGGCTCGGCAGACTGGCGGTCTGCTGATCCCTATGTAGTAGGGCCCCTGAAGGCCCTACTCATGTGTATATAGGGAGCAGGCCTGACATGCTCATTAGATTCCTCATAGCATAATATAGGTGAGAATGGGATAGTGCATAGTACGCTTGGTAGGCCTCTCTGTGACACATAGATACCTACACACACACGTTATCTCAAAACAGAGGATGTACGCACGTATCTAGAATATGTGTATCTAAGGCATACAACTTGAGGCAATTATATCGAGAAAGTAACAATCGACTGAAGTGTTAAATATGTCGATTTCCATGCACCCACCTCTACGTGGCTCATAGCACCTGCTAAGATTGAAAGTTTAACTGCACATGTGCACTTGCACTCTTGTGAGGTACCTGCTGGGGTTGGTGTTGGAATAACGCCAAGGGGTGCAGCCACTAAGAGTGGTGAGGACAGAGCACTAGGGCCACCCAAGGGGTGGGCCTTCTTAGCTTCTAAGCCCCACATAGTAAATTGTATAAAAACTTAAGAAATAAAGAATAAGCGGTCAACAAAAATATATATTACAATATTATAATTAATTAATTTTATGTTATTTATATAGTAATTATAGTAATATTTTGCTTAATTTTAATAATTAAAAGTTTTAATTATATAATTAACTAATTTTTAATAGGCTAAATTAAGTAACTTTATTACTAAAGTTAATATATATTATTATTAATTTATTTAATTGTTATTAAACTAAAATAAGTAGCTAAAAAAGTAAGTAAGCAAAGTATTAACTACTTGTTTTAGTTGTTTAGTTAAAGTAGGTAGCTAAAAAATTAACTTTGTTAATATAAATATAATTACTTTTTATAATCTTGTTTAGCATTAGCAAAATTTATAAGCTTAAGTGCTAAAACTAAAACAAATAATATTATATTATAGCTGTTTTAGCTAAATAACACTTAATATAACGTATTCCACGGCCATATTTGCCACCCAGCCATATTTGCCACTTTTCCTTACCTTTATATAAACAATCTCTCATAACTTAACTATACAACAAAAAATTAATTTAAACTATTTAAAATTAGATTTGCTAAATATTTCTTTTTTATTTTAACATGTTTGCACATTATAGCCAGGCTTACTGCATATTCTATAGCATTGCGCACAAGTTTTTTGCCTCTTTATATAACCACTACTTGCACGCCTTTTTGCTATTTTTTGCGCAGCAGCTGCTTTAGCAGCTTATAACTTTTTTATATTTTATATACAAAATAATTTTCTATTTTATAATTTTATTTTTTTTATATAGCAATATTAACTAAGTTAGTTATTTGCTATACAAAAAATTATAACCTCTTTCTTTAATAAAGCTAAACAATACATAACAGCTATTGCACTACACATAATTTGCTATATACTTTTAATAATATATGTTAACAAGCTATTTTAATATTATATAATAAAATATTTAATAAATATAAACTAAAATATTATGTTTTATATATTGTTTAAAGTAATAAATTGCTAAAGTAAAAGCAAGCTGTTAAATAAAGCTTTAATTATAAAAGTAGTTAAACAAAAATTTAGCTAAGCAATAATATATTCTAGGTTATATAGCACTAATCCTGCTCTTTAAAAACTTTTTTATACGTTAGCTTTTATTATTAACACGTTAAACGCATTAAAAAATGCAAGTAAAAAATCTTTTTTTAATATATATATAATATATGCTTATATTAAGTATTTAATTTTTTTTTTATATAACTATTTTAAAAAGCTAAAATAGCTAATATTAAAAAGCTAAAGCTTATGCAATAAATACGCTAGCATATAAAGCATAATAATATTATTATTTTTGCAATACTTTTTAAAATTATATAAATAATAACTTTTATAGCTGTTAAAAATTAAAAGTTAGTATACACTTTTTATATAACTACTTATATATTAATTAAAATATTAAACTTAATTAACACCTTGCTTATTTATTATTTAGCTATTTTTTATAGTTATAATAACCTAACTATTAAGCAATAAAATGCTTTTATACTAAAACAACAAATAGTTTTTTTTTGCAACAATAATATATAGCAAGACAATATAACTATATAATAAGACAGCCTAAATAACTATAGCTTATTTATAATTGCTTTGCTATACTACTCTTAAGTTTTTTATATAATTAAATATAGTTATAACTATTTTAAATAAAATTTTGCTTATAATAAATCTAGTCTTATTAAAGTTATATATATTCTCTTTTTAAACTTTATATTTTGCTATTATATTTTATATAAAAGCAAACTACTTATAATATTTAAACAAATCTTTATATAAAACGCGCTAGTAATTAATTTAGCAATTAAAACATATTATAAAAGCTAATTGTTATTATATAAAAGTAAAAGTTTAGTTTTTGCTAACGCGTTCTTTGTTACATAACTCTAGCAATTAGTTAGCTATATTTTTAACACTATTATGCCTAAATAAAAACAATTATGCAACAAAGTTAAGTATATATTATATAATAGCTTGCTTTTTAAATTTAATAAGTTTTTAATTATTAGTAAACCTATTAAATATTATTATACAACTACGTTTTTAGTTAAAAAAGATTATATATAGTACATTATAAATTTTAGCTGCGCGTTAAATACTTAGTTTTAGGTTTATATAAATTGCTTAAAGCGCAAAAATAATATTAGACTCTTTTTAAAGGCCTACTATAGTAGGTAGTAAAAATATGGCAGATCAAAAGTTATGCGTACAAAGGTAAGAAAAAGTGGCAAATATGGCCGGGTGGCAAATATGGCCGTAGAATACGTTAGCTTACTTTAAAAAGCAATTTATAAGAGCTAAAAGCTATATTTTAAAGTAAGCGTTTTAATTTTCTTTTTTTTTATAATAGCTTTAAAAACTTATATGTTTTTAAAGCTTAAAAACTATAATATATAAAACATAAATTTTGCTAGCTATGCTTAATTTAAAAAGGTTTAAAAGTATATAAAGCTAATAAATAAAAAATTATAGCTTGTATAAAAAAAAGCAATGCTAATAAAGTTATAAGCATAGTATAACTAAGCGCAAAAAAAAAATAAACTATAAAAACAATATTATAATATATTTATAAAAATTTAAAAAAATAAATAAAATTTTTAATAAAAAAGCTAATATAAAAAAGTATATATAAAATATAGTAGCTATATACTACTATAAGCTATACTTTAAAATTAATAAAACTATTAATAAGTAGTATAATAAACTATAAAGTATTAAAAAGTCTGCTTTTTTATTAATTAAGCAAAACTTATAAACTTAGTATAAGTAGTTAATTAAGCTTATAAAAAGTATATTAAAAGACTTTATTACGTAAGTATAAGTATAAAAATTAATAGTATTTAAAGCAGTTAATAAAAAACTAAATAATTTAAAGTTATTAAAAGCTTTATTTTTTAATTTTAAAGTTATATTTAAAACTTTATTATTAAAATAAATTATAGCTTATAAAATAATATATTAAAAAGAGCTAAATTAAAATATAATAACTTTTATAAATATTACTAATAGTTTTTATTAACATATTATAACTTATACTTTTATAATTAGCAAAAAGCTTATTAAAAAGGCTTTTTTTACTTATAACTTTAAAAAGTTAAATAATAAAAATAAAAAAAATATACTTTTTTTTTATAAAAACTTAGCGCTTTTAAAAAAAGGCTTATAAAGCAAAAGCTAAAGAAATTAAAAAAAAAGCAAAAGCTATAGCAAAAGCTAAAAAGGCTTAAATACTAATAAAAGACCTAAAGCTAATATTATTACTTACAAAGCTTGTTTAAAGCTATACTTACTTATAAAGTATTAGTATATTTTTTTTAATATAGTAGCTAACTAATAAAAGCTTATCCTTTTGCTGCTAAAGATCCCGCCCTACCCTTGTATGTACGCCCCACCCCTCCACTTTTTATATGCTAATCCTAGTTAGGTTGCTGTTACATATTAAACTTAAAATACTAGGTGTGGCTGTGAGAAGTTTAATGCTGTGGCTTGTAATAGTAACATCTGCTAATACATGTGGCGCAGGCAAATTTAGGTGGAAACTGAGGTACCTCAAGATAGTAAGTTTAATTGGTTAAGCATCCTTGCAATTTGTACCAGCCCTTGTCGGGCGGGATCTTTGGCAGCAAAGGGATAATAAATATAAAATAATAAATTAATTAAAATTTTAAAAAAAAGCTTAAGCTAGCTAAAAAAGTAAAGTAAGCAAAAAAAAAATAAGCAAAATAAAAAGTTAATAAGTGCTAGGCGATCACGATGGTGTCGATAGGACATGGAGATAGTGTCATGATATGTGTTCATTTTATATCGTTGCTAAAAGAAGAAAGGGACGTAAAGAAGCTATCAATAAGGGACCAGCTATATAATACACAGTGTGATGCCACCTAACACGGTGCACCGCCACTGTGTGGCCTAACAATAAGCTTTAAGATTAACTTTTAAAAAAAATTATAAGTTTTTTATTAATAGTATAAAAGTTAGTATTTATTGCTAAATAAAGCAAATACTTTTTAAAAAACTTTATAATTTTTAACTTAAAAGCAACCTTTTATATATTTAATAAAATAGCTTATTTTTTTAACTTTAAAAAAGTAATAAAAAGTAACTTTATAATAGCAAAAAACTTAGTAATTATAATACTAAAATATAAAAAAGTTAATATTAATATATAAAGCTTAAAAAGTTTTATAATTATAAAGCTAAAAAATATAGCTTATTATTAAAACTTTTTAATAAATATTATTTTTTTATAGCAACTTTAAAGCTATAGCTTTTAATAAAATATAAAGCTTATGCTATTAGTTTTAAAAAAGTAAAAAAGCAATAAAAAAATATATAAACTTTAAAACAAGCTTAACTAATATGTTTTTAAACATTTGCTTTTTTATTTTTTTAAAAAAGTATTTTATATAAAAAAAAACTGCTTTAATAGTTATATAAAAAAAAAGCTATTATAAGCTAACCTTATAAGTTAGCACCTTTGTTTAGGCTACTTAAGCTTAAAATTGCTAAAGCAAATTATATAACACTTTAAAAAAGTAAAAATTAAAATATTTTTTAAAATTAAAATTAAAACTAATAACTATAAAGCTTATACTTTAGCTAAAATAAAATAGCAAGTCTAATAAAAGCTAAAAAAGTGCTTTTATAAGCTAAAAATTTAAATAGCTATTAATTTTTATAATTTTAAAAAAATAACTTACTTAAACAATTTAGCAATGCTTATAATTAACTATTATTTAAAGTATATATAAAATTATTACTTTAAAAATAAAAAAACTAAAAATATAATTAAAGCGCTAACTTGTTTAGTTAAGCATATTTATAACTTTTATAATATAAAAGTAAAAATAATTAAGTATAATAATAAAGTTTTTTAGCATAAAAATAAGCTTAAAAAAATATATAAAACTTTTTTAAATTATATAATTTGCTTTAAACTTTTTGCTGCTAATATATAAAGTTAAAACAAAAGCATAAAGCGCTTAAAAAATATAATAAAAAAAAAAGCTTGCGCTATAAAAATAAAATTAAAACTACTTAATATATTATAGCTTAAATTTTTTAAAATAGCTGTTTACTTATATAATAAAACTTTTAAATATATTAATAACTAGTAGTCTTTTTATAAGCGTTTTTATACTTATTTTATAAAAAAAAAAAAGCTAATAAAAAGCAAAAAGCTAAAGCTAGCATATCTTTATAAAATAAGCATTAAAGCTTATATAATAAAAGCATTAAGCTAACTTAAAAAAAACTATTTTAATAAACTTTACTTAAAAGCTTAAATAAGCTACTTTATTAGCTATAATTTAACTAATATTTACTAAGTATAAAACTTTATAATACAAAAAATAAAATTAACTTATAATATAATTTTTAATAAAAAGTTTAAATATAACAATGCTATAATAGCTAAAAATTATATTAAAGCTATTTTAAATAAAGCTTTTATTATATTAATAAGCAAGCAAAATAAGCTTAAAATATATAAAAAAATTATAAATATATACTTTTAGTTAAATAAAAAAGTTATGCTACTTATATTAAAAAAAAGTAAATAAAAAGTTAAAAAGTTTTAAAATTAAAATATAGCTAAGTTATTTTAAAAAATTAATTATTTTATAAAATGTTTATAAAGCAGCAGCAACGCTAGCTTTTTAACTTTTTTTAATTTTTTAATGCTAACTGCTTTTTTTTTAGTTTATATTATAAATACTAATTTAAAAAATAAGCGCTTTACTTATAAAGTATTAACTATAACTACTTTAAAATACTTAGCTTATATTATAAATGCTAATTTAAAAAATAAGCGCTTTGCTTATAAAGTATTAACTATAGCTGCTTTAAAATACTTAGCTTGTAGCACAAATGCTAATTTAAAAAATAAGCGCTTTGCTTATAAAGTATTAATTATAGCTGTTTTAAAATATAAAAGCAAAAAAAACCTTTTTACTTTTTATATTAAAGTTAACTATTAATAAAAATGCTAAAAAGCTATGTTTAATATAAAATGCTTAAGCATTATAACTAAAAGTTTTTATAGCAAGCTAGTAAGCAAAAAAATATAAAAAAGCAGCTAAATAAGCTAGTAAATAAAGCATAATTATATTTGCTTAACGCTAATAAATATTAAAAAAAGCTTAATAAGCAAATTTTTAAAAAAAATAAAATATATAAATATAAGTTATTTTTAATACTACGCACTTATAAAAACTTAAATAACTACTTTATAAAAAAAAGTTTTTTTAAAGCTAAAAAAGTTTACTTATAAAGCTATAAAAAAATAAACTTATAAAATAAAATAAACTAAAAGGTTATAAATAACTATTTTATTTTAAAGTATATATAGGTTTATACTTATAAGTTTAATAAGCATAAATACTTTATTAAGTATAAAGCTAAGCTAGTAATATATAGTAACTAATAGTTTATTAATAGTACTAAAAAAATATATACTTTAATACTAGCTAAAAAGTTATTTAAAACTTTTATTGCTATTATAGCCTGCTTTAACTTAAAGTTAAAATAGTTTAATATAGTTAACGCTTTTATTAATGCTAAACTTAAAAAAAAAGTATATATAAAAATATTACTAGGTTATATAAAAGCTAAAACTATTTTAAAGCTAAACAAAGTACTTTATAAACTATAAAAATTACTTTTACTTTAGCAAAAAAAGCTTACTTTAATACTTATATTAATAAGCTTTAAACTAGTTTTATATAAGCTTTATTACTTTAGCAAAAATAAAGTATTTATTTTTATTTATATTAATAATATAACGTATCCCACGGCCATATTTGCCACTTTTTTTCCCATACAAAAAACGTCTGTGCGCAACATTATAATTCGGCCAATACTAATGGTATAATAATATAAATAGTACCAGTCGATTCCTAACTAATTAACGAGTTTAAATATGATTTTTTTATATTTATAGTATTTTTATTTGGTAGGTTATTAAGGTAGTAAATAAACAAGGATTATTAAAAAAATCTTGGCAAAAAGGTCCGTGCGTAAATTTATAACTCTATTAATTTTAATAGTACAATAATAAAAATATAACCATTAAATTCTTAATAAAATAAGGAATCTAGTAGTAATTTTTTTATTTTAATTACTTATATATTAAACTAGTTATATAGTATTATAGTATTTGTACTATAATATAATCCTTGCTAAAAATCATATAATCCCTGCTTAGCGTATTGCTTAATAACTTGCTAAATAAAAATATTTTAAATATAAAAAAATCATATTTAAACTCGTTATTTAGTTAGGAATCGACTGGTACTATTTATATTATTATACCATTAGTATTGGCCAAGTTATAATATTGTGCACGGACGTTTTTTGTATGAGAAAAAAAGTGGCAAATATGGCCGGGTGGCAAATATGGCCGTGGGATACGTTAGTACTTATATATTATAAAAAAATATATATAATAAGCTATTAATACTATATAGCAACTAGCTGCTTGCTATAAACTAACTAGCAATAAAAACTTTTAATAGTTTTTAAGCATAAAAGTAATTAAAAATTGCTTAAAACAAAAAATTTAGCTTTTATAAGCTTTATATATTAAAAAAATTAATAAGCTAACAAAGTAAAAAAGTTTAAAAAATAATATGCTTTTTTAAAGCTAAAAGTTGCGCTTATATAAAAAGTTAGCTATTTATTAAAAAATATACTTTTACTAATATAAAATAAAGTTTATAATATATGCTATAGTTATAACTTAGCTTAATATTACTTTTGCAGCTTTTAAGCTATTATAATTTAATATAAATTTTAAGCTAAAACACTATAAAAAAGCTAACAAAGTATTAAGCTATTTAATAAAAACATAATACTTATGTTTTAAGCTTAAAAAAAGCAATAGCTTTATTATTATAAGCAAATTTTTTTTTGCTAACAACTTAAGCAACTAAAAAAGCTTGTAAGCTTATATAATAGTACTATTTAAAAAATTTATAAAATAGCAAGCTAATAAGCAAAATATAATTATTACTTTTATAACTAAAGCAAAGTTATTAATTTTATTATAAATAGTAAAAAAAGCAATATTTATTAGTTAACTTATTAAAAAACTTAGTGTTAGCTTTAATAAAGATTATATTATTATTTGCTATAATAATAAGCAAACAATTAGCCTAGTTATAAAAAAAATAGCTATATTAAAAACTAAACTATGCTATATTAATATATATAATTACTAGTTATGCTAAAAGGTTAAAAAGTAAATAATATAAGTAAAATATATATTATTTAATAAAATAATTGCAAATAAGCTTACTAAGCTGCTACTAGCTATAAAATAAAATTGTTTTTTAAAGCAATTAAATATAACTAATTTTAAAAAAACTTTAAAAGCAAAAAAGTTAGCAAACTTAAGTAATAAAAATATATTAGCTTAAAAAAACTTTTTATAAGGCAGCAAAGCATATTAATAAGCAAATTAGCAATATTTTGCTTATAAAAAAAGCAAGCTGCTATACTTTTTACTTTTAAAGAGGCTAAATAGCAAAAAACTAAATAAAATAAATTATATATTATAGTAAAAGCATTTTAAAACTTAGCAAACTACTTAGTATAAGCAATTTTTTAATATTAACAAAGTTAGCAAGCTAAAATTAAATAGTTTTTTAACTATTTAGCAATATTAAAAGCATTTAAAGCAAAAAATAAAGCGTTTTTATTTTAAAGGGGTATATTAAAATAACGCCAAGGGGTGCAGCTACTAAGAGTAGTAAGGACAGAGCACTAGGGCCACCTAAAGGGTAGGCTTTCTTAGCTTCTAAGCCCCACATAGTAAATTGTATAAAAACTTAAAAAACAAAAAATAAGCGGTTAACAAGAACACACATTACAACATTATAATCAATTAATCCTATATTATTTATACAGTAATTACAGTGATATTTTGCTTAATTCTAACAGAAACAAATACGCCGATCTCTGCGCTAATGTACAAGCTATGCAAGGTACATCTGTACAACCTGAGCACAAGTGCGCTAGAACACTATTTACTATGTACACTTACAAGAAGATTACATAGGTATGCCGCACAATAGAGGTAAGGGCCAGTTCGTTAAATTCCGCGAGTTTTTTTTCGATTGCCTAAGAAGGCAATCAAGTACCTTCCAAGACGCTAAGGGACACGCTTTGCAGTATTTAGTATAGTGAAAATAGGATACATTGTTTATTTTCTCCACATCTGATTTTCTTCAAGTATCTCAGGTCACTTTGGCTGTTTCTTGGCCTACTAACCGTAAACAGAGGCCTCTTGGCACGATGATTACCGTTTTTGGCGAGAAAAAGAGTTCCGCAAAAAACCACCTCCCAGAGGTGGTTTTTCGCGGAAGATTTCCTCTTTTGGCAAATCTTGACTATCAACGCAAGAAAATCGCAATGGATAAACTCAACACCACGCAAAAACAAGCTGTAATAATCACCGCAGTAGCCGTTTTTCGAGCTATTGCTATTGTTGCTGGCTTCATAACTGCAATAAATAGCCATAAATTGTACCATACCACGCCTCAGAGTGCTATAGCACACCAAAACGACCTCGAAGTTGGCTATGTTGATCGAAGGGATGGGGAGCGATTTTCGTACGACCTACTCTACAGGCGTAATAGTAGGGAGTTTAAGTCAGCCTTGCGAGTTGAAAAAACCACGTTTTTAGCCTTGTCGGAGTGGCTCGAAAAGCATACAATCCTAAAACCTTCAAAGTATGTCAGCGTGCGTCAGAAGTTGATGATTTTTCTATGGATTTGTGGGCAAAACAAGACTTAACGTTAGACGAGGTTTGTCTGGAGGCACTTACTGGCGACCATATCTGCTGTATTCAACGAAGTGTTAGAGTGCTTTCAAGTCGTTTTTCACCATTTTGTACGCCCCTAGAATCTTGACGATGTTTACGATGAGATTCGCCTCAACTTAAAAAGATACCCGTTTTTTAAGGACTGTATAGGTGCAGTTGATGGTACCTTTATTTATGCCTACGTACCTGCAGAGAAACAGAGGGTATATCGTTGTCGTAAAGGGTACACGGCGCAGAACATAATAGCAGCTACCAACTACAATAGCACGTTTGCCTACATGTTGGCAGGGCTAGAGGGCTCTATGCACGACAGCAAGGCTCTCAGCCTTGCTGAAGGGGATAGCTTTATGGCCCCTAATGGTAAATACTGGTTAGCTGACGCTAGATTTGGCTAAGGAGGTGGTTATTTGGTGCCTTACTTAGGGGTTTGTTACTATCTAAAAGAATGGGGTGCTATAGATAAGAGGCCTTAAAATAGCAAAGAACTATTTAACCTCTATTATAGTTTACTTCGAATAACAGTTAAAAAGGTGTTTGGGATGCTAAAAAGAAGGTTTAAAATTATTAGGGCTACTGCACCTAAGTATGCCCTTGAAAAACAGGCCAAAATTGTGTACGCCTTAACAGGGCTTTATAACTTTATCGCATACGTCAGGCATAAGCCTCTGCTAATAAGGGCTAACGAGGACTGGAGCAATATTGCTGACGAGGCCTTGGATATGTGGTTTTTTGACGAATTCGGCACCTAGAGGGGTCTAAAGGCAGTGTATGACCTGCTTACGTGGCAAAAGGGTGAGGATGGGCTGCTTTTTGCAGAAACACCTAAAAATAGGGCTACTAAGCAAGAATTCGAGCGCTTGAGAGATCGCATTGCGGAGGAGATGTGGGATTAGTACTGCGAGGTTACAGGCAGGCTGTAGGGTGTGCAAAATATAGTTACTTAGAATGCAAATTTAGTTGAGTTCGAGCTTGCAAAGTGAGGTGGGGTTGGCCTTGGCAGTAAGGTCTTATGTTAAGCAAAAACATACCTAAATTACTAGCAATTCTGTTTTTGCAGAGAGTTATAAACACCTTGTTTTTTTATACTTAGCATATTTTGCACCTTCTGAATGAATTGCATTTATATTAAAGGTAAACGCATTAGCCAACGCCCTTGCCAACGCCCTCGCAAGCCTATTCTGCGACCCTGCCCCCGCCCCCGCCTCCGCCTAGCTCGTCGCACCACCTCGCCAAGCCCTCTATATTGCGTTTTTCGTCGAATTCAAGCACATCCTGTACGTTGAACTCATCTCTGAGGGCCTCTTTTACTGCGCGGAGTACAGTATTGCTTAATTTAAGCCTTTTTACTACTTCGTAGGCCTTTATTCTGTTGTTGGCGCCTTTATCAGTCAATAAAGCCTCTATTTTGCTTGTAAACGTGTCCGCTACCTTTTTTAACTGCCCTAGCACCTCACTTTGCATTTCTTTGAGTGTTGGCTCGCGAGGGCGCTTTCAAGGAGCCTTAGAAGCAGTTGGCGTTGCAGATTTTGTTGCCTCCCTTAACAATGCCCTCACTTCCTCGCGTAGGTGTACGACATCCAGCTCAGGACCACTCCGTAAGTCCAAATCGCGCGGTTTAGCTGCGTATTTAGCCCAATTTTTCCTCTGTTCGTTGCGTACAGCCATAGCTAACTCGCCAGTAGCAACATCTTCCAAATATGCCTCCTCGTACTGCTGCCACAACAGCATACCTCTTAATTTTAGCCAAATATCCTTACTGTTGCCTTTGATAGCAAAATGTCGATCTCATAACGCCTCGCTTGCGGTAAACGTCCCGTTAACAGGGTCTATTATGAAGCTATCGCCAGAATAAGACGCCTAAGCCAACTTCTTGTAAGGAACAAAGGTATTGTCCCGTTTATACTTATATTTATACTCTAGTACGGCATCAGTAAGGCCAGGAATCAGTGTAAAAAGCCCTAAATCTGTAAATTGCCTGCGTACATACTCCTACATAAGTTTGCGGCCTTGTTTACCACTAACGTCGTTTTTAGCAAGTATATTTACGCCATTTTGTCGTGCTATACAAAGTAATAGTATAAATATAACAGAGGCCTTGTTACACTATACAAACTGCTTTTGCGTTAAAGGAAGGCTTAATATCCAGTTAAATAGGCTTGAATTGCAAATAAAAGCGGCGGTAAGGTATTTTCTTATATTAACTGGGACCTTAGCTTTGTTATTAGCCTTGCGGCGAGGTCAAGAAGTAGACAAAGATACTATTGTATAGTAAGCACAGTTAAACACCTCCTCATATAAAATAGCTAACCTAGAGTTTGACTACTGCTAGGAAGCAGATTAAAGTCTATTCTTTAACTTAAAATCTAGCTCTTGAGGCCTTAGTCGAAGTTGTTCTTACTGTTAGCACTAAAGTCTAGTTAACTGTCTACCAAATTAGTAGTATTGCTATACTAGCTGGCAACAGGTTCCTAAGAGTTAAGTTCTACGTTAGAACCAATAAAAACAAGCACTTCAAATGATTCTGTTGCAAATATGTCCTTAGAATCTGTTTTTTTGGTCAGTTTTATACTAAAAATAAAAAAACTGAAAACGCTATACTAACAAATAAATTAACTGTTTGCTAGCTAAAAATGTAACTACTACCCTTCTTATAGGTTGTCTAAGGCATGTCTGCAAAGGGTTGCGTTCTATAAGGTTTACTAGCTAAAAATAACCTAATATAAATAAGTATGCGACACTATATAGACAGGTAGAAAGCAAAACAATAGACAGATATTATTCTATCTGCTAATGTCGCAACATAGTTTAAGAAGAGGTAAAGTATAGCTTTTTTACACTAAAAATAGCAGTTTAACTAGTCCTACAAAATATACTGCAAACAATATTAAATACCTATTAACCAAGTGGTATTATTAGGCTGTAACATCTCTGCCTGTTTGGTAAGTTGTTGATTTGGGCTATATTTACACCTAAAATAAGGGGAAGTTTAAGTAGAATAAAACACCCTAGGACATTAGTTGCATACGCTAAACTATTTATGGTAAGCATGGTACAAGAGGAACTTCTGCTCTGGCACTATTTGAACTTGGCTGTATTTGGCTAGTAAAGTGGATAAGAATGTAGCAAAGTCACTTTTTGCAAAACTCGCGGAATTTAACGAACTGGCCCTAAGAGTTGACCTACTTTAGATGTACGGCCGTAGGTTTTGGATAATTGGATATTGACAATTGGGAATGACGTGAAGGTGACGATCTGACCGTGCTGCTCGATTGTCTGTGCTTCAAGCTGGATCCTAGTAGTATCCCGCTTATCGCTTATCTCCAACTTCCCGACAAGGCAATACATCCTCAAATATACACAGTAGGAGCTAGAATGGCTTCTGCCTACTTTACTCTTCCAGGCCGATATTGAGTCACCACGATGGCTTATGACAAGCCAAAAAGTTCCTCATCGTGGTTACTCTTCCAAACCGAACGTCCCCGAAAACCCGCACCAGCATTACCGTCATGATAGCTCTCACGATTCGCCGGCTCGCGGGCTCGCGTGCCCCTACTCCCTCTCTGATCCGATCCATGGCCTCGGCAAGACGGCAGGCCCTCGAGACCATTCCTTCCACCCCGATCAAAGTTCTTCGAACAGTAGATGCTGTGCGTAAATGGAGGAAACCCCAGGTACTGGACCACCGCATCGTTAGCCTGGTTCCGACCATGGGTGCTCTCCACGAAGGTCATCTGTCCCTAATTCGCGCCGCCGCTCGCGAGTCGCATCATGTTGTCGTCAGCATATACGTGAATCCCGCGCAGTTCGGAATCAAGGAGGACCTATCTTCATATCCAGTGACGTGGAACAGAGACTGTAAAGTCCTTGCAGAGCTAGACCGGGAGCTGGCCGACGATGGTGGGAACCTGGGCCGTATCAGCGCTGTCTTTGCCCCCCCTACCAGTGAGATGTACCCTTCCGGCTTCCCAGGTCAAGAGGTAGATTCGAAAGGTAGTTTCGTTGTGATGACGCCCGTCAGTGAGCTGCTTGAGGGTCGCACCCGCCCGACTTTCTTCCGAGGAGTCGCTACCGTCTGTATGAAACTATTCAACATTGTACAGCCTGAGAAGGTGTATTTTGGTCAAAAGGACGTGCAGCAAACGGTAGTCATCCGCAACATGGTGAGGGATTTCATGCTCCCAATAGATGTTGTCATTGGTAGTACAAGCCGGGAACCAGACGGTCTCGCTTTGAGCTCACGGAATGTATATCTTGGAGAACGGCGTCGCAAAGTCGCAATAGTGTTGAACCGTGCACTCAAAGCTGCTGAAGAGCAATATAAGGCGGGCGCATTGGACCGGGAGAGTATTCTCGGGGCCGCCAATGCTGTAGCCACGAGCACACTAAATGACCAGATGGCCCTTAGCCCTGAGAAGCGGGTCAAGTATGAGGTCGACTATATATCTCTCGCTGACCCTTCGACCATGGAGGAGATACAAGAGGTCGATCCAAAGGTTGGTGGTATCTTGAGCGGTGCACTCAAAATGCTCCCCGTGGAATCGCCACAACCCGGTGAGGATCTCGGACATAGCGGTGGTCCGGCCGTCCGGTTAATCGATAACATTGTATTGGAGCGTTCTTGTTAAACACACACTTCGGGAATTCAACCCATTAAGTCTCGTAGCCTTCTGATTTCAAGACTGCAAGATAGAAGACAAGGCTCGGCTAGATTACGCAAAACCACAATATGAGTAGCTTTTGTCCAAGGTCCATTCTGACAATCAACTGCACAGTACAGCAGTACTGACGCCTATGAGGATGCGACCTCGGACGAGGTTGCGTGTTATAAGTGTTCAGAAGGTTCCTCAGAGTTTAAAAATGACGTGGGTTTGTTGCCAAAACAGCTGTCGAGAAAGTGCATACGGGCCGAGAATGCCACAGTTTGGATTACCCCATCATGAACCTTATTTTCGGCCTTTGTTTTCTTAACTTTACTACTTCCCCTCCTTTTCTTCCTCCCGTTCTTCGAATCATCTCTTTTCCAGCCATCCTAATGTCAATTCGGCTGCAATGATGATACTCTACCAGCTCCTAAAGCCCTCTTCAAAGCATCCGTGAGCATGCGACGTCACCATTTGTGTGTTGCTCCTTTCTGACATGAGGAGGCATAGGGACTAGAATATGTGTCGTATGACATGAAGACAATCGCCAACATATCTACATATACGAAGAAAACACGTCGTCAGGGAATAATCCAAGAGATATTATAGTCTTCGAGTATCAGCCGTCTATGCCCCTACAACGTCATCAGAGGATTGTGCGGGCAGAACTTAATCAGAAGCGCGGTTTTGTCATAATGACATTAAATTTGACCTCTTAGAGGCCATCCCGCAGAATGTGAGTACAAAATCTATTCGTATCGTTTACATCTGTACTCCAAGATTGGCGTCTCATCCTTTCATAGACATTACTTAGATGGATACATACGTCTCTCAAGATGATACGATAGCGGTATCCTCTCCAGTGTTCTGGAGTAGAAACGGAGCTCCTGTTTAGGATTAGCTCACTTCCTTAACCGGTTCCCGGCCGGTACAGAAGAATGTCGATGGCGAGCGCCAGCTCCAAGCCCCACAGCGCACCTATCAGATCTCCCCTGTCGTCTGAGCATCTCAATGATCGGGGTATACTATTTCGAGCTTCCCCGCAGAATCACATACATTCGAGGAGCTGCTTTTCATCTTGATGGCCTCACACCCAGACTAGGTAAGCTTCTGGCTTCTTATCCTCCTCCTACGTTCCCCGATCTTAAAACGTCGCCTACAAAAAATTCGCCATTCCCCGTAGCCTATTTTTCCTTTCACAGGCTTTCATACCTCTTGTCAACCCAGCGACATACTCAGACTCCTTCCTGGTCGACATCCCCCTTTTTTTCTTGCATTCAAGCCTCCTTATTCCGCGTAGTTGGCATTCTCACACTATAAATGTGTTTAGTTCTCAGATCAGTTGAAGACCGTTGATATTGCCTGGATTGAATCGAATCGTCCCCTGTCGATCACTTCCTACGCTTCCCCTCCACTAGCTGTCATACCCAAATCGCGGGGTTAAGGATTCGTTCCCGGTTCGGCTCAATACACGAGTCCAGTCCATTCATAATTAATAGCACAGGTCGATCTTCAGTCGATCTTCATCGGCCGTAACGAGTCAACCTAGTCCGTGCCAATGCCGAGGTCACACCCCTCCGCCGTCTCTGCACCGGGCAAAGTCTTCTTGGCCGGCGGTTACTTAGTGCTTGACCGAGAGTACACTGCACTAGTCTTTGGCCTGAGTGCGCGAATCAATGTTGTTGGTCGTGAGATTAAGACAAGCCCAGGTGTTCAGCTGAACGAGATTGTTGTCAATAGCCCTCAATTTGTTGAGGCCCAATGGCGCTACGGTTATCACCTCGCTCCTGACAATGGTGGGATCAAAGTAACACAGCTCCAAAGGTAAGCCAGCTGTCGCATCTTTGCATAATCATTCTGGGCGCGCGTCGTGTTGTTCCGTTTACTCACGTTCACAATAGCGGCTCGAGCATTGACTCGAATCCATTTGTCGAGGTCACATTAAGTTATGCCCTCACTTACATTGCAGCGAAGGCCCTTCATCGGTCATCGCACACTTTCGATCCGGCGCAGTTTACTATCTTGGCTGATAACGACTATTACTCGCAGCCTCATTCTATGACTGGCGCGGCGAAAAACTCTACTCGTTTCGCTAAATTCCCAACGACTCTCAAAGGCGCCAACAAGACCGGCCTAGGCTCGTCGGCTGCACTAGTTACAGCCCTTACAGCTGCTCTGCTCACACACTATCTGCCCGAGTCCAGTTTTGACATCACAACGAGTGAGGGCAAGCGTACGCTACACAACCTCGCACAGGCAGCCCATTGCGCCGCCCAAGGAAAGGTCGGATCAGGATTTGACATTGCTGCAGCTGTCTACGGAAGCTGTCGGTACCACCGCTTCTCTTCATCCATTCTTAAGAGCATACCGGAGGCAGGCGCACCAGGATTCGCGCCAGCCCTCACGAAGCTTGTTGCAGAGACAGAGTGGGATACTAAAATCGAAAAGGAAGGTGTCAGTATGCCTCCCGGCGTTACGCTGCGCATGTGCGATGTCGACTGTGGCAGCCAGACCGTCGGCATGGTCAAGAAAGTGTTACAGTGGCGCGAATCCAACCCGACAGATTCCAAGAAGTTATGGGACGAGTTAGAGTCACGAAACGTTAGGCTCGGTGCCATCCTCAGCGATGGTAAAACTGCCGAGATCCGGCCCGCAGTTGCAGACATTCGCGAACTTATCCGTGCCATGGGAAGCCAGAGCGATGTCCCCATTGAACCCCCAAGCCAGACGGAGCTACTAGACGCCCTAACCAAGGTGGAAGGAGTCTACAATGGCGTGGTCCCCGGAGCGGGCGGATATGATGCTGTTGCTCTATTGATGAAGGACGACGAGGCAACGGAAAAACGTGTGAGGGATTTTGTAGCCAAGTGGAGTGAGGAGAAAGGTGAACAAGTCAAACTGCTCGATGTGAGAGGCGAGATGGAAGGTGTCAGAAAAGAGAACACCCAGGAATACGATGGATGGACTCATTGATGCCGGAACCTCGAGTTGTATATCGATAGCTTTGTATGTTAAAAAAAATATAATTCAACTTATCTTCATTCTCCCAGTTCATTCCCAATTATCCCAGATATCTTTTACGTAGACGAGAGTTCAACTCTCCCTAAGATTTCTTGGAAACTTAAAGTCAGGTACAGCCGTTTCACAACCCCTAGATGCAAGTTGCTAGTTAATAGGTATTTCTAGACGGCTCTAAAAGACCTAACATAATAAAAACGTAGACCAAAACTCCGAAAGGCGCTGAAGGCAAAAGAATAGCATGATTAGGTATGTATTCCCAGGTAGGCTTTTCTAGGTACTATCAATCTGCCCACACTTTAAGACATCCAACATACATTCTGAATGCGGCACGTCGTCTTCGTGTCACGTTCTGATCCTGCTCGTGTATCTCCTCAGTGTATTTCGGGAGATAATATAAACTTATATACCCAGTACTGTTCACAAAGTGTCGAAAGTAGAGTTTCTCTGAGCAAGAGAGAGAGAGCGCTGGATTGAAGGTTTCTACCGTGTCTTTCACAGAGGTTCTCAATCTGTCCTACTTTAGCCGAGCTAATTACACGATGAGGACACAAAAGTGTAAAGGAATCTCTTCACGTTTTATTTGTCCTGTGACCAGAATGTTTCCGAAAAGAAGAAAGACAGTCACCCAAGTGAAGCGCATAGTTAAAAGAAAAAGAAATCGAAACTGAAGTAATGAGAGTATGAGGCATGTTATTGGCTAGGTGTGTCCATGGGAACACCAGGGGTTATATACAAATTGAAGATGCTCAAAACCATTCCCAAGCCAAGCCTTTCTTTAACTGACAAGGTGTTCAAAACTGCCTATATCCCAAGCATGTAGTATAGTCTAATGACAACTTTTCCGAACCAAAGTATGTACAGTGGACAACGATTTTTTGATTTTGTTTTTCCAAAGAACAACACCCTTGATCTTTGTTCTCAGAACTCGCTAGCTAGGTACTCAAGGGGGTGTCTAGCGAGTTCGCCACCCGAAAGATGAATGAATTGATCAAATTTAGTGGGCGGCGGCGGGGTTCTCGATGAGGCCGATGGACCAGACGGCATCCTGGCTCTCGTTGACGGCGCAGCCGAGGCCGGTGATCTGGGGAGCACCGAGCTCGGTGCTGCAGTCCTTGGTGTGGAAGACAGCCACTGTTTTCATTGTTAGTATTCCATATTCCAAAGCAAAAAATCAGGGGAGAGAGAACGAAGTTTAGAATGTGGTTTGGTGTGGCGTGATTGATGGCTTACAGAGGTAGGGGGTGCCGTCCGCCTGAGGAGCGAGGCTGACTGCGCCGTAGCCCTGCTCGAAGGTGACGCACTCGCCGACCTTGGTCAGGGTGACGTGGTTGACGGCGTCGCCAGCGCACTTGGAGTTGTTGTAGACGTCGACCTCGACGGAGGCGTCACGGGCCTTGAGGGCAGCGGCGGAGGCGCCGGCGGCAAGAGCGAGGATGGTAGCGAACTGCATTTTGAATAGAGGTTGTTTTTTGGACCGGAAGGTTCCTTGCTGAAAAAAGATTTGAGAGTAAGAGTTGTTGAGATGTGATGGTTGCTGTTGATGGTGCGATCTGAGAATGCTTCAAACCGATGCGAGGTCAGGCTGTTTTATAGTAACTCATCCCATCTCGTCCGACTTCTTGTATCACGGCCATTCCTCAAGATTTCTTATTTTTAGCAACGTCTCTCTGATATTAGAGGAACATCTCGAATAGGCAGTTAAGATGGTTGGTCTAGCATAATACAATACACCTACTTGTTAGAATCGGGTCGGAGGATTTGGTGAGATCTTGAACCTGGCACTTTAAGCACTAGACTAGGCTAGCTGCTTTTGAGTTCTTACCTTCTCACTTCGGCAATACTGCTTCAACATTATAGGACGACATCATGGGCTCCCCACAGAGACCCTAGTCAAACGAGAACTGCTCTAGCTACAGTCTCTAGCGTACAGTGTTACCTATAGCGTGTCTAGTTCTACCGTGCGTTGAGCATTGCTGCGCCGGCATTTCTGCCGTCCTCAGGTTAACCATCTCGACAATGCAGTTGCCTGGTAATATGTTTCTCACAACCAATTCATTAATCTTAAGTAGACATGGGATTAGTCTTTCTACGTGCACGGCCTACGTCCTTGTTACTTGCAGATGCCATTAGTATAGGTAGGCTATTAGCTAACCTAATCATCTCTACTAAGCCAAACATCGATTCTTGATGCATGCACAAGACACCGTGTTTTCATCTTACTGAAAACTAGGGCCCTAGGTAATAGAGATTGAGGTGTCACTCTCTTTAGCTTTGATGACTTGCACAGCAGTACCAATTGCAATCAAATATCATGGCAGTGACTTCACTCTCCTGTAATTGCTGAGGAGCAATAGAACTTCCGGGTCCTCATATTCAGTGTTATTATTAGTATCCAGCTGGGACCTCGGAGCGGGCGCTTTAGCGGACTGCCAGACTTGTAGCAGCCCGCCTCGGGCCGCACCCTGCACTTTGGTACTACATATTAGTTGGAAGTCCTACTAATCGATTACGCCCGTACGTAAAGGTACCTGGACAACAAATTTCACACTGTTTCTTGTGCAACGTGGTATATGGAATACGGCGATATAACCTGCCTATTTCAAGGTTGAGAATGAGATAAGCAATCGGGTGGCAAATAATTACACGGTCGAAGTACCGACTCTCTCGGAAGGCAACTGAGAAAAAAAGGTAGGCAGGATGGTGCCTATGCTCTTCCGTCAGCTTGGAAGCCGATATTAGGCCGGCACCAGCGTCTCCATATTTTTACATTATATACTACGTAACAGCTGTATTGTACATGAACAGCTTCCTTCAGGGTCCTTCAAGGCACCTAACCAACGACCATTGTTTAGCTCGTGTATCAGACTTCCACCCTCCCCCGCTGAATAGCTCGGCAGGACTCGAACAAGTAAACGATGTGGTACTTCAGGTAAGCATGTTGGGTCCAAGACAAGCTCCGGACCAAGCGCCTTCGACCAGGATGCGTATATTTAAGGCTGTGAATTACCTAATAACGATTTTAGATGTTCTTCGGCAGGTAGCTGCATCATACATCCTAGCACCAGCCTTTTCTATAAGTTCGATCTCTGTTGGTGGTTCGGCATTCGGATGACATGATACTGAGTCAAGTTGCTTTTCTGACCAGATCCTTTGTTGTTATCTTGTGTCTCTAGTGAAACACAGGTTTGTAGGCTGTAGGAAGTGCTACTAGAGTAGAATAACACAGAGTATAAAGCACATAAGTTCGTTATATTTCGCAACAACCTCGAATATAGCTTTTAGTATGTATTTGCTAATAACAGTCTTGAAGGTTCTTGATGTCTACTACCTTGCAGCACAATCTTGTGCTCATCATAACATAAGCTAAAGCCGTTGTCGAAACAGTGGGGAGAACTAGTTAGAATAGGAAACAAGTTCAGCTGGCTCGAGCCATAATTAGGTCTTTTTAAAGCTCTTAACAGACTTATAAAGTTGTTAGACCAGGTTAAGCTATAGTGCCTCCCTAGACAGGTTAAAGGGCAAAGAATCGAGACCAGCTCCCTACTTCCAACGATTCCGTAAGTTTACCAATGAAAATAGGCAACTTTGACCGCAAATCCTTTTGAGAGCGCCAAGTTCAAGCGGCCTATGTAGTTTAAGTGCTATTATGTTCCTTCTGGCAGTTGCTCGGCAAATTAGGCGAGCAACAAGTAGGCCGAAGCTAAGGATCATTTGACCATGATCTGCTAACCTTAAACAGACCTTGAACGCATATGTACAAATGGAGATATCAGATTTGACGGCTATGTTGACACAGTTACACATATGGGGTGAATCACATGGGTAAAGCAAGAGAAAGGTCGGGTGACCCCATGATGTTGTCATTTACAGTATTATTCTCAACATGTTATGCGCGAATGCCCCCTGAGCCGCAATGCCCGTCACAAAGTTGTTGAGAACTTCTCTGTCATGTATCACCTGCTGTTAAGTTATGAACTACTGACAGTTAGTGAGCAATGATTTGCTTCGTGCTGAAACCCAAGTGGACGCTTAGATGCGTGACTATAGTTGTCTTTGAGGGAAAGCAGTTGTAGCCTGCTACCTTTTGATATTGAGTGTCAGTTCTGTCCTTTCCTCGAACAGTGATTCTGCGTCACTCTGCGGGCACCTGTCTGTCTCGTACACTCGGAACTAGAGAGGCTCTAACTTACAATGCCGATACAATATGCCGGCCTCAAGGTACTAACCTAGCTTTAGTATGTCTTGGGCCCCAATAACGAATACGCCACGTAGCCGATGCATATCATCGCCGTCGGTCTGTTTTAGCTACAGTCCCCCGACATTCGTACCCTAGCAGCATCCAGCAGGTGCTGTGCAACTGAGTTTTCATGCTCCTTGAGTAATAGTGCATACTGTCAAGCCACATCTACCTACATAGTCAAGAAACTGTCACGGTGTCAAGTGTCTTGCTGTGATAATGTTAAAGCAACTATCAACTTGATATCCGACTCTGGCTTACGTAACTAAATGTATGTTATAATTTTCCAACCTCTCGATAGTAGGACATCTTGCATAGACAGACAGATGGCTGCCCTACTCTAAGAAGCGTAACTACTCAAAGTAGTTGTTGTAGACCTCTAAGCTCTGACTCCGGCCTGTACTGTAGGAACAATTAGGAAGAGGCGAGAACATTCTAAGACTCCATAAACTTACCCGGCTTAGAAGTTCAAGGGGATTCTTGTTAACACGTTTGAGCAACTGCATAAATAAGGAAGCTCAGATCCAAGAACCACAGAGTTTACATAGCTAGGTGGATGGGTTCGAATACGTGTCTTACCTCTCTAAGCGCCGTCGAAGAATGACAAGAGGCTAGGAGACGGGAATTACGGAAGATAAAGGCTTAGACACTTAGTTTCAACCCCATTTTCTAATGCGCTTCGCAATAAGTTGCTGATCCTGATTGCCGTGCAAGCTGTCGATACCCTGAATAGCTAAGGTAGGTTAGGTAGGCGAGGTTAAAGTTAGGTAATCTTGCCATATAGGGCGGCCGGCAGCCGTTGCACTGCGCTAGCCGGTGCCCCAGCCTACGTACGTATGACCAGGGTATGAGTTAAGAGAGAGGGAAAGAGGAAAAAAGGAGAAATAGCCTATTACAGAGTAGGATGCGATGTGTGTCGTGTTCTTGGTCCACCAATACCTATATTTGCATTAAGAAAGGATTGCCTGTGCATCTGCGGGTGTAACCTAGGAACCCGTTAACCTGATGCCACTGTTGTTTACCTTAGGCTTGCATATTTGTCTTGCCCAGGGTTCCCACACACGTGACATAATAGACCTTTCGATGCTTGGCCTCTTTTGCGCGGGTTAATGAATATTAGCCATCTCTTAGGCATTTGAACATACTTTGTATCTTATCCTACACGATTAGCGTCTGCGGAGCCGATGAGCGAGACCGTCTGTTTGCCGTCGAGGTGCACACTGGCTTAAGCATGTCGGGCCCGCTTGGCGGCAAGGGCGGACTCCACCTGTACAACGGGCTCAGTGCCAAAGACCCCCTACTCGCAGCCGTGGGCGAGGACTCGCACTTCAGTCAAATATACAATCTACTGCAAAGAATGAGTCGTGTCTGGTTACCCGGCCTCGGATCGGCTGGCGGGTTGGTCCCGGAACTGATGCGTGCTCACACCACGGCCGACGGCCACGTCGCCTGGCGGTTCTCTATCGAAGTAGGCGCTGGTGAGAAGATGTAGCACGAGGTTTTTGAGTGGCGCAAGGTGAATAAAAACGAGAGGGACGAAAGCACCAGTCATGGGGGCTTTAGGCCCGTGTCCGTGTCTGCCATTGATTGTGAAGGAAGCAGTGACCAGGGCACTTCTGCCAGTGGCGAGGATCATGACGCGCTGGCTATTTTCTCATGGAGGCGTTTCTTAACTAGTCCGAAACATCCATTCGATCTTACGTTTCTGGGAGACAGACTCTTCAAAACCATGGGAAATCGCTGGACCCTTTTGGTCCTCATGACGGCGTTGAGGCTATGGATGCTCCATCTGCATGGAAAAACAAATCGAGGGTCTGTTGCCGCCGCGGAGAAAGCTGATGGTGAAGGAAAGGGTGTGATATGATACGAGGTAGATAATAAACGCCAAGACATGGGTACACATCCGCTGTTGAGAGATTAGACTTATCATCTAACCTAGGTAATACCATGTGTGTGCACCCGAAGGTAGACGTATCCTTCCATGTATTTGGCTTAAGGGCATCAGTCATATTATTAGGAAATAGCCCCTACCGGTTCGACACAGCCATGTCTAAGCATCTTCAAGGTACTCGAAGTAGATACTCAGGTAAGTACCAAGTCAAAACACCATTCAAATATCATTCTACCAATCACAGGCCAGGATCCTCCATTGTGAAGGAGGCTGGGTGGCCATTCACAATACATTGGTACCTAAGGTACATGCTCAAGGCGAAGTACCTATTAAGATCTCGTACCTGCCTCAGTAGCCATTGGTAGCCATATAGCTCTCAATGAGCAACATCTCACTCAATAACAGCTTCGGCTGTTGTAGCGCAGTGGTTCGATCTTGGTGACCGGACTATCCTAACCCCCCAGATTTCAATATCGGGATATAAGGGAGTCGAGTTCGAATCCCTGCGCTACCGACGAGTTGACCTAACCCCCCATGGGAACTGGCCTAAACCCCCAAAATCCCAGGGTCTCTCGTCTGTTTTTTTTTTTTTCTTCCTTTTTTTTTTTTTATCACTTTTCTTTTGACGAAATGCAAATGGGGATCAAAAGTATCAATCAATACGCATATAGATCTGGTAAACGCAGGAAGCGTCGTCAACACTCTAGGCTAGATGTATCATATTAGGACAACCAAGTAAGCTATTACGTTGGCAGGTTGTCGACTCACTGATTTTGTCCTACATTCACCAGCATCTATCCAAATGCTATCTAGCAATGGTGTTATCTCTGCTGCTATTCCCATCGCCATCATTATGTTTCCAGATATCAACATTATGAGTGACTGCCCATTCAATCACAAGTGCACAATGTCCGTTGTAGATTAATAGAAGCGAGAATTGGAAGTAAAGTATGATTAGATAATTGCAGGATCCCGAGCCTGATTAATGATTAGTGATTGGGAATATGCGGCAGTAATAGTCACTGTTATTCATGATAATTATATTCTACCAATGCGGTCAAATTCACTAAGAGTCCCATCGATTACGGACGGAGAAAACTTGAAAGGATTGGCTTGCATTAAAGGCGACTGTGCAAAGGCCCCAGATGAGTCAGGAGGTTTACAATACTTAACGTTTTTTTTTTATTTTTTTAATATAGGTCCTTCACCTCCTAATCTTTCGTTTGTGTGGTTAACCATATCTCCTAGTGTTCCACTACCAGCCTCAAAGCTCTCCTTATCGAGTCCAGTTTTCACCTGCAAGCCTGTAATATAATATCTTCTTGAACGACTGACTACTGTTCCTCTGAACCCAAGAAACCTCCCAACTCTCGCCAGCGAGCAAAACCGGTACATCCTCCAAGTACTAGCGAGCAGGAGACAAGCCATACCAATGTCGTCACATTGTGAACCAGCAGAATGTATCACCACCACCACTACTACTAATAGTACCTCCCATCACACATGCGAAGAGCTAGCGAAGCTATACTCGGACCTTGAGACCGCAAACACGGCCCTCAGCAGCGAGAACCGCGCGCTGTGGAAGCTGCTGATCGCGGCCATCTGTCTGGCGGCCGTGACCAGCATTCTGAGCTGCGTCTTCGCGTACTGCGAGAACAGGGTCGAGAACAGGCTGAGGAAGATGGCCAGGGATAACGAGAGATTTCACGAGCTGCGAGCGTTCTCTAATCGTAATAACAATAATAATAATAACAATGATGATACATCAGAGTGGTCGGAAAGGCAGACCCAGTCGCCGGCGTGCAGGGCTGAAGATATTGGTGTTGCGCTTTGAGGAAATCAGGTCATTTACTCGACTAGTCAGACTGTCGGTCGGCTCCTGTGGGTTTTTGCTATTTCCCTGAATTTCTTCTGCGTTAGCAATGGAATTAGGGGCGGAAAAGCCAAAGGGACCATGGCAGAAGTTGATGGGAAGGGAAAAAAAACGTGAATAAGTTAGATGGGTTAGGTCGCCCTATACGACTCCGCTCATGTCGTGGGCGACGCAATTAATACCGAATTCATAGGAATCGTAGCTATGAAAAATAATTTTACCTGTGAGTGATTGCGCTCATTTGCTCACTCACTCACTCATCTGCTGAACATGCGGTTTTTACAACTCGTCCCGATATCTTACAGCTGAAGCAAATTAACGATTCTGAGTCATCAGAAACCATAAATATCAATCCGACACGGTCCCAAACATATAAACTGCATATGAGGTCAAGGTGTCCGACTTGACTACCTGCATAGGTATGTTCTAATTTTGGTAGTGTCGTGGGCGTATGTTAGTGTTGTAGTTCTAGTCCGTGACACAATCAATAATTATCATTTGAGTCGGAATATGTGTTTGCGCGTATTATTGTTTGTCTGATTGTGCCTCAAACGCAGGTAGATAAGTAGCTAACCTAACCTCGAGAATAAGAAGACGCCCGTGGGAAGAGGGAAACGAGGGAGCACGGAGTGGGACGCTTCGCCAATCGGCATCGTCCACGTTCAAGAGCTCGGGCAGCAATGCACACCTCATCAGACGAACGAGCGGTCGAACCGCTCGGTGAGTAAGTAAGTGTTGTCAGCCCCAATTAGTGGAAAGAGAGAGCGACTTGCCAAACGATTGATAAAAAGCTTGAGAGGTACAGCATAGTGTCAAATATGGCTGGGCTTCGAGGTTATCGAGCTTGTTCCCAGAATCATATTTTTAAGGTGTGGAACTCGGTCCGATAGTCGAGTCTCCATTGTGTGCGATTTCCACCTTCCAATTCTTCATCGCACACATGCCTTTCATTGCACGAGCTACGGGTTCGCTCAATTGGTTATTCACGGGAAATACTTAGGGTGAAGAAATCGCAAGCTGGTTTCATGCTCATACTACCCGTCACTACCCAGTCCCTACACTATCTAAATCGCTTAACCAGCTACTAGCGCTATAACCATGCCTCCACCTCAGAAACGCCATGGCGCGAGCTGGGTTACAGTGCTCGTAGTCCTCATGTTGGGTCTCACTTTCACCTCGGCCACGACCACGCCCGCATCAGCAAGGAATACCGCCACCCTGGTACGCCGGCAATCGGCCGGGTCGTCCTGCGCCGGGTCCGAAGGGCAATGGAACTGCAGTAAGTGATAGATGCCTCAAGAGGCTCCTTCCTTTCCCGATATTATGCTTTCGTGGGCGGGGTAAGACGGAAAAAAGAAAGGGAAAGAACATAGTCTCCTTCGCAGACCAAGGATCGTCCACTGATAAACTGACGACTGACTGATGCTAATGATGTACACAGTGACGGATAGCTTCCAGCGCTGCGGATCAGGGCAGTGGAGCGTGGTAGAGCAGTGCGCGGCGGGTACGCAGTGTTCGCCTAGCGGCCTCACTTACGAATTCCACGTCGATTTTGCCGACGGGTACATCGGTGCTGCACCGCCGCCGACGTCGGGTGGGGGAGGTAGGCCTACGGCCGTGGCTGCTGGCCGTGTCTTCGGAGGTGGAGGTGGATTAATCAACTGGTGGTTCCTGGCCGTGCTGGGTGTATTTGCCGTTCGATTAGCTTAGCTCTGATGATATGAGTAGCGAGCGAGGATGATCGACCACGTTGAATTTAATTAATTGTTCTTAAATTACAAGCGCATACGCCCCTAATGATAAGGAAGATACCAGATCCCAAAGAAAAGTGCTGCGGTGGCATCCTCTTATGTCGCACCTGCCCACTTCGACTCGGGATTCTTGAAGTTTCCAGGGGGAAGACGACGTAGATGGAAAGAGATCTAGTCCAATATAATATTCTATTGCCAAGCAGGTTCCTGTGTTCCGGGGACTGGCCACAGCATCCGACGCCGAGGCTAAAAGGCCCTGAAAGAGCTGCATAAGCGCCGTGCCATATACTCGTACAAATCCCAATTTTCTGCTGCTAGGAGCGCTCGGTACGAGCGGACTGGGATATGAATTGGACTGTTACTTAGATAGAGGTCAAACATAAGCCTTGTCGCGACTTATTCCCTCTCTCCCATCAATGGCGAGCTTATTCCGAGCAGGAATAGGCTTCGCCAACACAACGGTCTCAATACCGGCCGGACTCATCTCCTCAGGGCCCATGGGCAGCGCATCCACGTCGATGTCCATATTCAGCAGAGCCTTAAGGATGACAGAGCTCCCGGCCTTGCTCATGACCTCGTTCGCCTCCTTGCAGAGCTCAGAGCACACGCATTCGGGGCACCCCGATTCGCAGTGGCAATGCTGGACGCGGTCGAGCGCCTGGACGAGCAGTAGGTCGACGAATTCGAATGCCTTAGTGCTAATGCCAGAGCCGCTTGCACCGCCCTTGGCGTCGTAAAAGGTCAAACGAGCCGGTCGCTTTCTCGACGTCTCCTTTTGCGCGAATTCTTTCAGGCCTACCTTGCATTCAGTCCGGACGTCGCCGGGCATGCTTATCACGAAGTTGGGCATTAGACTCAGGATGGCGTGCTCTGCAGCATGAATCGCCCCGGCTACGTGGAGGCGACGCTCAACTAGAATGCCGAGAGCTTTCTTTGGGACGTCTAGCCACATGCCCTTGCTGTGCCGGATGATGGGAGGATTATCGACTTGGATGGCGTCAAGGATCCGTCGGCGCCTGTCTACTTTGAAATAGCCAAAGACATTCTGGGTGATACGGATTGGGCCGTAAAATGCCCGGGACAGAGACCCGGGGATACTACGGAAAGCTTCACATTCGACCGGGTCGATATCCGTGAAGTCCCTCTGTTGCGTCGTCCACTCAACCTTCACCTTTTCAACTTTTGCGACCTTACGATCAGGTTGAAAGTCACGTACAAGGTATGAATTTCCTTGGTGCAAGAAGATGGCGCCATCGTACAAAGTGAAGAAGGCTCGTGATGCTTCAAGCTCCTCGAGTACAATATTCCTGCCGTGTGAGACATCGACAATAGCAAAGTGATCTTCTTCTGTGTCTCGAATAGCGACAAACTTCGCCGGTGTGGGTCGGAACCGGTCGTGGCAGTGATAATAACCAAGCTCATCTTTAATCAAACGCTCCTCGGCGACCTTCGCAAGATCGGGCGTAAAGTACTGCGTATCTTCCGCCGGCCGAATCGGCATTTCGTAAGCTGCGCATTGCATGTGACCTTCGAGCACAAGCACGTTGTTGAGGTCAACTTGTAATTTGCAGTTGGGCTTGGTAAACAATTCGTCGGGGTTTTGCATATAATGTTGATCAGAAGGGAAGGAATCGCCGACAAGGATAGATACTGCAACAAAAGTGTAAGTTCCAGTGCTTTTGAGACAAAGCCTCCGGTACTACCAAGGGACACCTACATGAGTCTTTGTTCCTCCGTCCCGCTCTCCCACTCTGTTGTCGCAAATTGGCAATCGTGTACGGAAAGCCGAGAGTGATGACGCAGTCCAAAGTTCCGATATCGACGCCAAGCTCGAGAGCCGTGGTCGCAATGATTCCCAAGAGCTTGCCTTCAAACATCTCGCTCTCTATCCTGCGGCGATCCTGCGCCGTATACCCACCACGATACCCCATGACACGAGGCACACATTCTGGCCGTCCAAGGGATTCGAGTTCGGATTTTGCTGCTGTCACCAGTTCTTCGCACTGCTTCCTGACTCGGCAGAAAGCTATAACACGGACACCCCTTAGGATGAGTTGACAGAAAAGACGAGCGCATTCCACCAGGGCGTTTCCACGGCCACTCGACGGATCGCCTGGATCCTTGTAAGGGGTGTTCCAGCATAGAAATTCCTTCCGCCCCGATGGCGATCCGTCAAAATCGATTAGGTGAACGTTGTCGATCCCGAATATAGTCCTGAAATGCTCCTTTGGATTTGCCACGGTAGCGGAACATGACACAAACTTTACTTTGCGGTTGCCGACAGCGGTGCAAATACGTCGCAATCTTCGCATGATGAAAGCAACGTGAGAGCCCATTAGACCGTTGTAGTAGTGCAATTCATCAACTTTAGAATGATCAGTAAGGCCTCTGTAAGTACCAAAGAGTTGACTCACCAACTACGTAACGTAGGTTCTTGAGGAATGTCCTCCACCGTTCTTCTTGGGGCAAAATTGTTATATGGAGCATATCCGGGTTCGTAAAGATAATCCGGGCTTCTTCGCGTATTTGGTTCCTCTCATTCATTGGAGTATCACCATCGAATGCTTCGACAAGTACATGGTCCAAGCCGCTGAGATAGCCAAGCATGTCCTTCAGGCTCCTCTTTTGGTCCTGAGCAAGAGCTTTTGTAGGAAATATGTACATGGCACGCGTGTCGGGGTCCTGTTCCAATGCATGTAAAACAGGGAGCTGGTATATTAAAGATTTTCCCGAGCTCGTAGACGTGGAAACAACCACATTGCGGCCAGCATGAAGGCTATTTATCGCTTCAGCCTGATGAGCGTAGAACTGAGTAATCCCCTTCGCATTGTAGAGAGCGTTTACCATATCTTGACTAAGTAGAAAGTCAAGTTCGCCATAAACGGCTTCTTGCGCATCGAAGACCCGATGACCATCAGGCACAATTTGACCTGTATACCACGAACTCTCCTTGAGCTCCTGGACAATTTCCGGGATGCTCTTTCTCTCCTCCGGGATAGACTTCGGGATCGTGCTTGGCTCCGGTCGAGGCGTAGCGGACTCAGATTTCGATGGGACGGGAATATGCGCCTGGGCCGCTTCAAGAAGCGCGACTTCTGGGTCAAGCTTCTCTCCAACACAGCGGTTGATGAACGCGCTAATAGCTGCAGCAAACTTTTGATTCCGCTTCTCTATCAAAGCGGTCATCTGCTTTTGGCTGTACACCGGCATCTTCAAATCTTCGTCTCGCAGCCGCCGAGTTGGGTTCACTGCCTCCCCCGACTTTCGGCTCTGGACCTGTCGCTTCAAGTCACCGTCAATGAACTCAAAGAACAGAACTTCACGGCCACCGGGCAGATCATGATCGGGGTGTCGGCTCCCAAGCTCATCCATGCCTGTCAGCCCACCAACCGACGCGTCCGGGGCAGGGCCCTGAACAGTGATGTGCCTTGATCGGCCGGACTTGAAGGACATATCCCGTTCGGCGCCTTTGATATCGGTCTGCAGCATGACCTCGTCCACGTAGCCGAAGAAGATGCCCTCCGGACGTAGAGCTACTATCGCGGCTACATCTTCAACTTTAAGCCCGCGTTTCGTGTGAGATTCAACAGCCGAACGAATGGTATCAAAGGTCGTCGCTAAATGCTTGCGGGTTGAGCAGAAGGTGAAGACCAAGTTCAGCGCTCGGTGAGTCTTCTCCAATTCAATAAAGAATGGAGGCCAGTCGATCAGACACTCAACAGCCTCAGCACCGGTTCCAGTTTTCTTCTTCTTCTGGCGACCAGTGGTTGCTTTTTCTGTACCGTCGTTCTTTGGCAAATTCACGTTGTCAGCGCATTCGACTATATCCTCCGACGTAGCTATAGTATCAACCAATTTATCCTGGGGACTGCCATCGCTGCTCGAGCCATCTTGCTCCTCCTCAAAAGGGTTGGAGCCAACGCGCTTTCTCTTTCGTCTAATTATTCGATTGGACACTGTGGCTGCCTTGAGGGAAGACATCTCACTTGTAGTCGAGATGCATTGGATAAATTGACTTCATGCAGCATAAAATTAACATTTACGATCAAGGCGTGTTTCAAGCCAGGGCCGCGTCCTTCCCCTCAATGACCCAAGCTCATGAGGTCGAGTCTTATCGCAGCAAAGAACTTCTAAATCGTCATTACTTGGAGGTGGCGCGAGAGCACGTGACTGAAAACTGCCAAGATCTTCATGCTGTACTGTATAATAGCATAGTTAGATATTATTAATATTGATTTTCTTGCATATTGAATGCCTTTTAATGCATACACTTTCTAGCTACATGTCTAAGTTATTGTGTAATAAACAAGGAACATTTGCCGTCAAAGACACGTACAAGCTTAGCAACCAAGATTGACTAGGACCGACGAGCTGTGTAATTCACACTGGTTTTCACTTAAAACCTAATTTTTTTTTTTCTTTTTTTCAAAGCAACATATGATTATTTGACGCTGACTATATAAGCTATAGTTAAGGCTATTGTTGACTTCGCTCATCCTCTTGTAGTAAAGCAAAGCAAATTCAGAATATAAAAGCAACCTGTATCGGGTATCCGGTGCGGTCGTATTACCGCGTGGCTCAACAGTTGCTAGAGAGCGCCGCTATATTATCGCTTTATATTGCGCTCTTAAGAATATCATGAAAGCAAAGATGTGTCTAAAATTCCGACCTCGCCCGAGGCATATATCTCTTCTAGAATCATTTTTTTCGTGGGGTTAGGTATTGGTAGCTCATGTAATTTTTTTTTGTGATGGGCGTAATGAATTCCCCATCAGTCACCACCAACTTCGATAAAGACACCAGCCGATTCGTCCGCAATCCAGCGTTTCTTAGGTATAACAGGCGCGGGTTCCTCGACGACCTCGCACGGATCGATGCCGTACCAGCACCTGACATGCGGTTTCTCGCGTCTGAGCGCCATGGCCGCGAATTCAGCCTGCGAATGTTGGAAACCGTTGTCAGCTTATCTGTGGTTGGAGCCTTCCATGGAGCCTATTGAACAAAGACATGCAATAGGGAAAAGGGAGTCAGAAGGGGAATAACAGCCTGCGCGCGAGTGTGTGTGAGGGGGAGGGGGAAAGAGAGAGAGACGTACCTGATTCTTCCAGCAGGCGAAGCGAAACTCGTACTCGGCGAAGCCGTCGTCCGAGTCTATACCGTGGAACACGACGCAATCGAGGTTGTACCGGAACTTTGACGAGAAGAACCGCTCTAGCGCGACGTCGTTGACGTCGGCCGCGGGCCCTGACACGTGGATGACGCGCGAGGGCATCTGAAGGCGGCCCCTGCTACGGCGCATGTTCTGGTGTCTGAGGCGCGGCTCGGCGACGCGTACGCGGTTCCAGCACGCGCGAAGTTTACCGGTGCCGTTGATGGATGCGGATGCGGATATGGATCGCCCGTACGAAGAAGAAGCAACGCCGGGGAGGAGGCTGGAGTCACCTCTCAACCTAGGAGAGGGACGAGGGGTACGAGGGGACGTATGAGTCGTTATCGCCGTCGCAACACTGGAGTGTGAGCCAGAAGAAGGCGTGGTCGTGGGTGTGGGCGTGTCGTCGTCGTCGAGGTCGACGAGGATTCCCTCGTTAGCCCGGGGAGTCGCGGGGCTCCTCTGTCGCCATTCAAGAGCAGGCTGTTCCTCCTCGACATAGGTGGTTTCCAGTCCAATTCCTCCCTCATCAATACTTCTCTCGAGTCTAGGGTCCTCGGCTGGCGCGCGTAGAGTGCCGGTATTTATGGCATGCATAACATTTTCGGCATCGATGTGACGGAAGAACGTAATCGTGGCAGCTCCGGTCCCGAAATCCGAAGTTGGTGGGCTGATACTAGCCGCGTATATCTTCCCGCGGCCCTTCAGCATTTCCATCAGAATGTGGTACTGCAACACTCGGCGTTAGCTCGTCCCACCTTACAGCGTGAACCTTGTGGGTGCCCGACGAAGAGGCATACTATCTCTCCCCTGTTATTTGAAGAGGAGATTATTGCTATTCGAAAAGACGAGTAGCCCTGACAGGATATTGAAGTAGTACGGGAGGTAACTTACCGATGTGCAATGCCGCGGTAGCCTAGTCACCCACAGGCTAGTGTTCTCGGAATCAGGGATATTTGCCGAACGATTCGAGGCTACATCCGGGTCTCCGCGGTAATGAGGTGACATACCCGCCGCCCTGCGTCGAAGGACGTCGATCCAGGCCATAGGCTTCACTGTGGCAGCGTCATAAGCGGCGTCTACATTGAGCCCTGGCTGTCTCCAATCCTCGCTCGAATAAGCCTTATTAGCGAGCTGCTTCCGGTCGCGTAATCTACGACGGCGAGCGTTCTCTTCCTTGACCGCCTGAGTTGGCTGGAAAATCTGGGCCATGGTGAGAGTATTTGAGCTGGTCATGGCTCTACTAGAGGCGTACGACGACGACGAAGCGAACAGGATACTTTAGGAACTAGGCCAATTCTCGGAAACTTCTCTGTCGCAAGTAATGTGAGTGTGCTCAGTGATTTCAGATATGTAAACCTTATTTCTTAAAGCTGATGCTATTTGACAGACCTGAATAAAACCACGCCACATTTGAAGATAGTTGGAAATAGAAAGAGAAAAGACTGCATAGATAAATAGTCAGTGGCCTTCCATCAGCCACTGCTGCCGAGCCTGTTTGCTGTGTCAGATGATTCGCAAAGCGGAGTAAACAAAAACGGATTGAAACGCTTCCCCCTCGAGGTCGCGCGTCAGGAGGGTACAGGAGAAGGTGAGGCGGTACCTGATCAAAGCTTTTGACGATGGGTAATGCAGTCTTCGACCTCTGACCTAACTGGTTATTTTACCCATGTATATGTTACTCATAGCATTCTACTCTTTCTTTCTCAGCCGGTGGCAAGAGAGCTAAATACTGGCAGACAAAATCCAGAGATTTGTATTTGTTTAAGGTTTCGCCAGACAGCGGATTTATATCACACAGCATGTTAACATGGTTCTTAAGAAGGCGGGATCCTTGTCTATTCTGCAAGAGAGTGGCTAATCAAAGAAAGGTGGTCCCAGACTTAAAAACTCATCTGATAATGACCTGTTCGCGTATCGTCGGGCCCGTGATGGAGAGTGATTGCCAGTTCACGGATTTGTTATTGATTGTATGACACAGATTGCTTAATCTTATACTCCTCTGCTATATCTGGCACAATACAATCTGCACTCCCGATCTGGAGCTATACAATCGTGAACACCACTTGGGGCGAGAGAGCAGTTACATAGCAATCGACGGGGGTTAGGTTCCCCGCTGGTCCCGTAGTCGGGAAGTGTGACGAGCTGGTTGTAGATAGTGTTTGTTACAGAAGCAGCTTTCACCTCGGCGCCCCCTTTCTGTTTTGTAAGGCGACACGGCATCTCCGTAGCAAATAAATAGATTCGCGTGACGACAACACCATACCACATAGCAGATACTTCCGGTCCGCATTCTTTCTGACTACCCGATCTTCCCGTCTTTCTCGTTAATCTTATGTCCTTTGCCTGGAGATGATCAATTTAGTTAGCTCTATGTATGGTTTTGGCCAAGGCACTCACCTTTACTGTGTTCATTCATAGACTCTCATAGACTCACGTAGACTCATGCCGAGTCCTGATGCCATCTACAGATAATGAGATTTTCCGTGACTCACAGGCTTTTTGTATCACATGGTATCCTTTGCAAATACCAGGCACTGCCGCTACAATAAGCTTCCCGTATCTCACAAACTCAGCAGATATACTACAATTAACGCTTATATTCATAACCGTGTTACGAACATCTACCCTGAAGTCAGATAATACGGAATTCAAGACAAGAGAGTCACCTAGTGACTACAAGCCTGAATTCAACCTTAAACTTTAGTAGTAATAAAACGTTGGAGTACATGCAGACACATACGCACTTAAGGCATATACATACCACAGTTCCTGTAGCTGGCTGTAGACTCATCTGCCTGTTACAGGCTGGATCCAGGTAATAGAGTAGTGTATCTGGGCTTAATAAAAAGAGAAAGAGCAGAGATAGGCAGACTTACATATTCAGTTAAAGAATTACTGGTAGGAACTGGCAAAGGAGCCGCCCCCTCGCTAAGTGAGCATGCGGATTTACTTTCTTAATACCCCCGAGTCTTTGATCTCTATACAAGCCCCTACCTAGATTGAGACAGGACACACTTCATCACCAGGACAAGTAGCAGGCAACAAGGCAATAACGTCTAAAGTCCTACCAGCCACTATGGGTTCAGAGTAGCAAGGGATTTGATATAGCAACAAACATAAAATGCAGCAAGACAAAGACGGGATCTCGATTGTTTTCATAATTTTTTGATATCATATCTTTCAACAGAAACGACTAAAAAGACTTGAATCAAGTCAAGGCACCAGCCAATCTGGCTCGGTACCTATTTAATGAAGTACAACCTCGCTGAAATGCTGTTCTCTATCGGGTATGTCCCTTCCTCCCCCCTTTTTCCGATCTGACTCCGATACAAAAAAAAAAAAAAAAAAAAAAAATAAAAAAAAAACTTAAAACC
>Ga0247782_1000197_pt1 | contig 70136 bp, 54 predicted proteins | sample UWRJL019104C5_FD_179928 | JGI IMG/M metagenome (GOLD analysis project Ga0247782, IMG submission 179928) | Plant litter microbial communities from Arlington Agricultural Research Station in Wisconsin, United States - UWRJ-L019-104C-5 | ecosystem: Environmental > Terrestrial > Plant litter >... | reverse complement strand
GGGGGGACTGAAAACTTGATTGTGATCCTGACCCAACACTGCTTATAGCTGGTTATCAAGGCACTCAAGTTCCTGAGAAGCTCCTCAAGGTACAAAGAAAAGAAATATCAACCTTATGAAAGAAATGTTATAGCTCTACAGCTACGTAGTATGTAGTTTAGTAGAATCGCTTCACTCGGGTTGGCTTATTGCTATGATTGACTGACGGACTGACTGACAGTGAGGAACTAAGAGGACGGACGTGGAAGAGATGCCCAGGCCGCTTGGGTAGGATCAATTTCTGAACACCCCTTGTTGACCTTCTTCTTCTTCTCATAGTTTCTTGGTACATAGTGAGCAAGCTGGAGTGGTGGTTTTAGATGTGCTTGCCCGGTTATGTTGTCATGTAGTGTTTGGTTGTGGATAGAGCAGGTGAGGGCAAAAGCAATTGTATCTCATCTGATCCCCAAGGAAGCAATGGAAAATACAGCACCCAGGAAGGATATGATCTCCAGGCTTCTATCTACCTTCTTGCGTGGAAATAGACGGAGTTCGGCAGAGACCAACTCAGAGACCTTTATGATGACAGCTCAGTGTCTTCTGGTGCCTTCAACTGGCAGTGAATAGACAATTGAGGATGGCAGCTACGATGCTGCGCTTGTTTCGGAATATAGGAGTCCAAATTCCGCCTATCTGATAGCCAATGAATCGTACGTTACGAACTCTCAGTCACTGTGATACCGAAGCTAGCAAGCAGACAATCAAATAACTCCGAACTAAGATCTAAGAAAAAGTTGTCAAGATTGTCTAGTATCTATCTGTAACTGCTTAGACTGCTGAAACTTTTGCTTCGTACGCAAGATGCACTTATTCACTATAAGCAAGCAATACTTGTATCAGTCATAACAGTAACCTTGAAGAATAGGGGCGGACCCGGTAAGACGTGTGACATAACTTGAACGGAAAATATTCTTTCTTTCTCGATGCCCAGACACGTAGGGCAGGGCAGGGCAGAGCAGGCAACACGGACACAGACACAGGTACAAGAGACACCGCTGAATACGGATCAGCCTTTCGATTATCGCCACGTCAGTCAAGTCAGCCTTAGTCCGGACATGGACATGGACATGGACATGCTTAGTGTGTTATAGGTGATACAAACACAATGCCCACCCGAGAAGACCGAGCCAAACCAAAACCAGTATTATTGTTCGCCAGAGTTGCGGACTACTAATGATGAGGAAAACGAAGTGGACAGAAAAGAGGGCTCTGAAAAAAAGAGGCAGTGCAGAGATCTTGCAATGGGATTTTTGTGGTAGGGTATAGTATAGTATATTAATCCGGCAGTAAGAATGGATTTCGTGTGTGTGATATGATGTGGTGATGTGATGGTGATGATGATGGTAATCCATACTTTGCCTACATTATTACACCGATGTACTGTATTTGAACAGCCTTGCTTGCTCACCTATATGCCTAGATAGATACTTAGATACCTCCCTGACCTAGATAATCATCTCATCCCCTTTCACGCACCGGAAACTCATGGACCTGAAGACCTTACCATAATCTGGGACTAAGCCTATTTCTTCATCACGCCGTCTCCTTAAGAATCTGTTAAACTTGCGACATGACGTGAAGTGAGTGAGTGAGTGAGTGAGCACCTAGTCGGATGCTGTCATCTTTGAATCGTGGTGTGAAACGGGATAGAGTAAAAGTCGGTACCGGTTGCCTGGGGCGTTTGATCGTCGGCATATTCGTGTTTCCCAAGAACCTCAGTACCAAGAAAGCCCTACCGACCTATCTATACCTCTTTGTGTCCCTGCTGCGTTGGGCTCTACTATTGATTCCTGCACGTTTTGCGGATCTGTGAATCCTCCTTCTCGAGTATTTGTGTATCTGGCTTTGCCTGAGCTGTTCTTGATCGTTAGTCAAATTTGCCTATGATCACGAAGTAGAGCTGTCCCATTACCATCACAAGTGTCATCACCATGACACCAATAGTAGGGACATATGAAGAGATTCGAAAGTGATAAGTATACCGGAGAACCTACTGGGCCCAAGTCCTATTCTATATACTCCCCAAATTTCCAACTATCACCAGTAGACACATTGACGGAGTATTTACCGCATCCAGGCTTAGTGAGTGCATATAAATAAGGACTTCCAGGCTATCATATTCATGTTCATATCATATCATTCCACTCCATATAATACGATGCAATGCTATTAATGTATATAGGATCTCCGCGGATGATCTGCCTCTTATCCAGGACCCGGCGGCTCAGACCCGCAAACAGAAGAGTAGGAAGAGGAAACCCCTTAGTGTACTCACATACGTACACATATAATGTAGGTAGTATATGTGGCGATCTAGGGATGGTCCCAAGCAGATAAGGAGAGTATGTAGGGACACGTGGGGAAAGGGAGAATGCTGATATAAATGAGCGCGATCTTACGACGATCCAGATATTATTTATGCCTTCCGCGGGGTCGACTCGTAAGTTGAACTCAATCATAATGCGTTTTCACTGCCGTTCTAAGATCGCCGGAAGCGGGCAGATCTCTACTCTGTGTAGTAAAGAATGGAAGGCTCCGGCTGCTACATAATAGAGGTCATGCAAGATCTGTTGAGAAGGCGAAAATGGCTGCATATTGAATATTAACGGAAGTTAGGAAGCCCCCAATATGTACTTTTTTGTACCAGTTCCTTTATACTGGCGGGTGAAAAGAAACGTGTTTTTCATTATCTGGAGGGTATCATCTGTCCCTAAAACATAGTGTTGCTGTGTTTTTGCTTCAATCTTGTGTCAACATGCTCTCCTTGCTCTACACTCTATCGACTACCTATACCAGAGTTATAAATACTTCACGCGGGAAAAAAAGGCCGTGCCGGTTTATATTTGTACTTTATGGTTCTACAGCATCCAACCTGGGAAGAATGGTGCGAGTCCGCCGTGGCGGCTGAAAATTTTCTGACCTGACACCTTCAATTCGAACCAACGAGGTTCGGAGAACGGAGAACTTGATACAGTGCCTGTTTTGAATTCAAATTTGTTGCAGGACACAACTGACTTTTGTCTTCGTTATTTTGTTTCTACAGTAGCTGCGCAGTACTGTACAACGGTGAAGAAAAAAAAGCAAGTGGTAGGGGGGAAAAGCACCGTGAAGGGCTTATGCATACACATTTTATCACCATCGAGCTACGTACAGCATAAGGTACAGCAAGCAACCTCCCGACAAATATGTGTCAAATCGGAGATATCTTTACATACAGCACTACTTAAAGATCAACTATGTAGCTATGTGGGTTCACAAACGGGAGGCTCAGCCCGGCCGGCTTGTTGCAGATCGTGTCCTCGCCAATCCTGTTTTCAGTGTCTCTGATCGGGCACTACGTTACTATCAATTCATGTCGCGGCCCGTTCGACAAACGTTTGCCGGTGGGTTATGGCCGCATGGCATGCAAGCGAAGTACGTGGTAATAATAAGAAAAAGAACCGGCCCTATTGCTTTTGTTAATTAGCATGTCGCAGTAGGTTGTAGATGCAACGGTATTGTGTATATATGTATGTACTCGCAAGCACAGACAAAGTCCTCGCCCGAACGAGCGGTCTGGTCCATGTACTGCTGTAGATAGTCGCATGCAATAGCGTATTATCTCAGCTTTGTGCCATCGATATATCTTGGTTCCGAGCGATATGCGCCAGTCCGGATCAATCAGAGAGAGAAGCCCCCTTGGGCGGGGTTACAGAACACACCCATAGACACACACTCTCTCTCAACAACACAGCCGGGTTGTGGGGGCTGTCCAACGTCCGGCCGTTCTGGTTTTCTGCGAGAATTACGCGTTCAAAACTTTCGATGCCACGTACATTGAACGAATAGAATATCATCTATTATCTAGAGAATACGGCATGAGGCGAAGCCAAGGTAGGTGAGTGTATGACCAAGATATGTGCAATACACTTGACTTTTTGCTGTGTCATCTCAGGAAACTTGGGTGAAAGAAACAAGAAATGCGACATAGAGAGAGAGACAAGAACGACCTACCTTAGTACCTATTGCGGACGAGATAAATGTGAGGCTTCATTATTGTATGTATACATAGATAGTGTCAGCAGTAAATTCTCGGTAAAGAATATGCTATATCCCGTGCATACTATGCAGAGTATGCTGTAGGTGTGTGGTAATTGTTGTGCTGCTAATAATAATAAAAATGCTTTTGTCGCTTCCTGCGCGAGTGAGATTTCGTGCTGGTACTTGCATACATAGATACATACATGCTGCTGCATTCTGCTGAATGCACGGGCGCGGCGCAAAGAAGGATACATAGGTAGATGCATATAAACGAGCCTGGGCATTCCCCAGCCTAGAAAAGCAAAAATAAAATATCTACAGATGTATTTGAAGGGAAGACTGATGAAATGCGAGGTTGTGCTTACCGGAGGTGTTGCTGGTATGTATCTTGTGTTATCTTCGGTTCTCTTCCCCAGCCTTCAGGCAAGGGGTCATTTGCACTCTTGATTTGGGTTGAACTGGACGGGAGCTTCTCATGATCGGATCCTTCCAGTCCAGACTTTGACAAGGGACGGATCTCTACTCGTACTGCTGGACATTTAATGTGAACTTCTTTTGAGAAAAAGTGGTTCGGTAAGCAGAATCCACAAAGCTACTGTATCTTACTTATCTACTTCTGGATTAGTCAGGTACGAAAAAGAATCACGAACATGAGCGTATGTATGACTGGGTAGCCGTTGCCGGTTGGTATCCAGAACCGTGATAGAAGAAGTTTTGGGATTGTAGTAATAATAACAACAATAGAACGGCCTTTCTCAAAAACGGTAGCTGGCTAGCTGTATAGCTAGCTACCTAATAAGCGTTAAAGCGTTGGGAAGGCTGGGCGACACTAGGTGAAGAAGGGCATACTGTTGTGAAGATCATCATTGAACCATGTGGAGTGAAGGTTAAAGGAATGCTGGGCAACGATAGTTCTGTAGCTGCTTAGGCGAAGCTTCGAGGCTAGAACTTTTTCTCAAGCCCACCAGATAGCCTATCTTTAAGAAGTTTAGAACCTGTCTCACATGCTATGCTGGAGTCGGGCACATGAACCTCCCAAGCCTACAGCTGCACCTGCTTGAGAACGTGTCCAGGTGCTAAACCCGGGGGGCGTTGTCTGTGTGCATGTTGCTATGTATACCAAGGCCGGAGCTGGGTTCGTCTAACATAGGTACTGTAAGTAGGGGTCAAGCAGGCAAGTTACGCGATACCTAATCTACTATGTCGAGCTACATGCTATTCCGGGCCGACCCCCTGCCAGTGCTTCGTACTCCGTAACGTTCGGGCTTCTTCTGCTTCCCTCTTTTTTCTCTTCCCTAATGCAAGCCACACCAAGGCCCACGAGAACACGCGAGGAAGGGATAGGTACCTAAAAGCAATATCGAACTAATAAGTAAAGGGCTAAGTACATACTGTACCTAATGCACTTCAGATGCCAGGAACAAAGAGGCAAACCCAACGTGCCGGGAACCGGGAGATCGTTGACCGTAGACCGTAGAAAATGTCGCTTATTACACCACATGTGAATCGAATCCACCACTTTCAGGTATGGTGGGCATGAAGGGATGGGATGATGGGGTTTAGGTAGGCATGCTTCAGCACCAGCAAATGGGAGAAAATGTTTCGGTAATGGTGTATGTGATATGGCGCTAAGAACGGTGAGAATATTTACGGAGAGACACCTGACGACACCAACTCTCTTTTGCGACCGTAGCGAAAGTTACCTTATACCTTTGCTCTCCCTTGAAGATGGTGGAGAATGAATATCTAGCTCTCTGACACTTTGTAGGAATGATGATGATGCCAAAGCATTCCCTTGGGTTGGGTTTGCGAGGCTCTATATCAATCTAGTTCTACTCGGACAATCTGTTAGAGTCATGTCTGTTGCATGACGTCTTCTGGGGAAGAGCTCTTGTCGCAGGTCTATCCTAGCCTGGCGTCTGGGGAGTTGCGATGAATTGATGTCTACTTATCTCGGTAGGGAAGGCTGTGTCCGGCATTTATTGATATCTTGTCTATCTGGACGGATTAGGTATGTAGACAGATGTCTGCTGTATGCAAATATGTGCATACAGTAATCTGTAATTAAAGTATGCACGAGAGAGAATGGCCCACAGCAGACTCCACGAGGGGCATACCTCGAAGATCATTGTAGCAGTAATTGTAGGCACGCCGAACGGTGGGTGGGTAGATGACCAATTGCCAGCAAATACTGTAAGGTTAGCTATGTACATAGGTATCATTCAGATCAACATTCCGCATCTTGCCAATCTTCTCCTCATTCTCTCCGGTGGCAGATTCACCAACAGATGTACGATGGAGCTACCCTTCTCGTAGAACCACCGACAGATCTTATCTCAACGGCTGTGTGTCCCTTCAAAATCCATTCAGTGTCTATGAAATTGCAACATGTATCGACTTTATAGCCCTGCATTCACGAAGTTCATATTCAGTAATAAGGAGCCGCCGGTATTACAGATGTAAATACAATTGATAGATCTACTAAATTAGTATCCCCCTTGCTTCCCAGAAGCAGACATCCACCCTCTGGCGCCAATTTGGCTGGTATGTTGCAATATGATAATAGGCATATGTATGCTTGTAGATGCTGTATAGGTAGGTGATATAGCATGGTAGTATGGTATGGAGCGGTCAATAGGTAAGTAACACAAAGCCCGGCGGTACAAGGGTGAATAATCACGTCTCCAATCGTCTGGATCTGGAAATTTGAGTCCATCTGCTCATATGAGGCCAATATAGATAGATTGCCCCTCGTCGAATTGCCCGCTATGCATGCGACAACTGCCGAACCAAATGGCAGAAACTTGCCTTATTTGATATGATTTTAAGCAATGAGTGCAACACATGGCTGTGTACTTGCACTCTGCCATTTTAGGCTGGCCCGGGCTCGACAGCTTTTGAATGGGTTGGGATATGCAATATAAATGTGCAGAAGGAAGGTAATATCAGGATTGATAATATCATAACACCCTACATCTAGGTAATAATACGCGTGGCAGATAGCAGTAAAAGGCTGTAGGCTCTGATCTGAGTCTCTGAGGCCTCTCTCCTGGACATCGTGATTCACGATGCCTAGGAGCCCAGATGATGCGATTAAACACCGGTATGTGGCTGACTAACCTGGATTGGCTGGCTTCTACTCTAGGGCCAGTTTACTGTACGAGGGGGTTGATGAAAAGACGCAGGGGCACAGCAGTACGCAGTCGAGAGTAAACGGTCGGGATGTTGCGACGACAGGTGGAAGAGGCTGTGTACAAGTACCTACTTGGCTGGCACGCCGTTATGTATGTACATAGGTACGTATCTACTGCACACCTAGAATTGCTAAACCGCCTGTTTGAGGTCCACAGTTATAGACCCAATTAAGAGTGAGAAAACTGACCGGGGCGAATGCTTGCGGGGTCTAAAACGAAATTACCGAGTTCAACCACCACAGCTGTCATCGTGCGAAAATACTGTACTAGATACATGGCAATACTTTAGATCTTTCTGCTAAGTAAATTAAGAGGGAATGTAGATATTTTAGACATAGATAAGGTTAAAGATTAAGTGTTGAGCTGCAACTGTCTACTTAACCTTTGTTCTCTTCTTACTATACGGGTGGACGTCGAATCTGACGCTCGTGTTTAAAAGTACTCTCTCCAATACAAAGGGTTTGTGCTTTGCCTTTTCTGGGCGTCGGAGGAGAAACACAAGAACCATTGCATTGTGGTGGGTGTCATCGCACCAATGATGGCCAGAGCAGCACCAAAGCTCCTCCTCTCCGTCTCTACCGTAGATACTGCCAGCAGTCGAATTATTTGCAATAGGTTGATCCCTTTACATTTGCTCTTGTAAACGAAATGTCTATTGCTGCTTTACTTCAGCGCTACAATTATCTTCATTTGAACAGTAGCCTCAGTAGTAAGGGAGGTGAACAGTGGTATGTTCTCCTAGTTGTTTCAGTCGAGGCATTGGTGTAGTTTGAACGTTGCTGGTGGGCGAGGTGTTACGAGGTTACAATTGTTTCCTTTTTGATCTTACCGTACCTACACACAACTGAATACCTATCTCGTTGCAAATCGCCCTTACAGTAAACTGTAGTGCCTATGTATACTGTCATATACAGTGTATGTCTACATGTTTTGTGGGCAACGGGACCAGCAAAATCCTATTATACAGTGTCTATATTGTTCCGATTAAACAATAGAATACCATCTACTTCTGCCAAGACGGTTCAAGTAGCCGTGTACTCGCACTTAGAGGGTACATGAGCTACCTAGAGGCGTGCTTTAACACCTACCACCTGCCCAACTTCCCTGTTGGCGGCGGAGAGAGTACTATGTAGAGAGCCTGAACCTGCATTCTCATCTCTCAGGTACGGCGAACGTGGACTGTAGGAATATGCTTACAGTACCTATGCTTACGGGTAAGATTGCGGGACCTTGCCTGAAGGGTGTGCCTTACAGATGCGGTTTTGCTGCGGAAATGACTGGAATTGCAGCCTGTAACTCACATGCTTCTAAGCTCAAAACTTTGACTATATATTTTGCTACAATGTGGGTGTTTTAAGATCTCCATGGTGTTTATAATACTCTAGGTAGAGAGTCGCATCTTCGGGACACCCAGATTCTACTACCTACTCTTATCGAAGCTACTACCACTTATTAGGTATGTACCTAGTAAGTACTACTATGCTGTATACAGTAAGGACACGGTGAAGTTAGTGCATATGGTTATTAACTGTGGATATATTCCCGTCACCTTTCCTTGGATTACTTGGCCCGGCCCCTTGTTCATCTCCTGACTATCCCTGTCAATTTAGCAATAATGTAGCCTGGGGGGTGACGCTGTACCACTTGGATGTACCCCTGGCGGGACCCTGTTTGACTCCCTCTCCCTTAGGTAGTCTGGCTCTTCTGTACCTGGGAAGTCAGCAAGTGCAGGTGTGCCAGGTTCGCTAGGCTGTCCACTCTTTTCCTTTCGCTCTTTCTGTGCGTGGTAAAGTGTGTTTTTGGAGAGTGGAGAGTTGGGTGTTGCCAATGCTGGGCCCATTCCACTCTCGTCGCCCTTGTCTCCCTTGTCTATCTGTTCGGCAGGTGGTCGGTACAGCACAAGCACACACCTGTAAGTCCAAGTACAGCAGTGCCTACTTCTTTGCTCCCTGCCAGGCCCAGATGTGTCCCTGTCCGCTCATCTCGAACCTGGTTGGTCGTTGTCTGGCATTGTTTCCTAACGTATTTCCCCTTCTTTCTCATCTCCCATCACCTTGATCTACCAACCCTTTCCCGCCTTCCAGCCTCCGCCTCACCTCTTGTCTCTCTTTTCTTCCCCTTCCCCTTCTTTTCGCCGCTCTCGAGGTTCCGTTTCCGACGACCAACCCTTTCTTCGGTGAAAGACCTTCATCGGTCTCGACAATTCTCTTCTTCGTTCGTCGCGCGCCCTTACGACCGACGATCGACCCGAGTCTAGAGGAACTCAGGGCCTTTGCAAGCGATTCCAAATGCCGCTGTAACACTCCAAACTGTGCGAATACGACCACGGCCATCTATCAGCATAATCTTACTATCTTGTCCTTGACGATTTAATCGTCTTGCCACTCTTTTGAAAAGAATATATTTGAATTTATACTGCTTGTAGAAACAAGGTGAGTCGCATCAACTAGCGACAAGGGCGGATTATTTTGTCGACATGGCAGAGCTGGAAGCTAACGATGCCCTTCATCCAACAGCATCCACTCGTTGACAAGACCTTGTCAAGTACATTCGTTCTGCGACTCTGACATTGTAGGCGATTGTTCTGGACCTGTTTGCCGGCGATTTACTGATCCCGGGCCAGAGACTAAACGCCTAATTCCTCCCATCACTAGCGACTGCGTGTTTTTGGCGTAGAATCTGAGCGTAGAAAGAGATCTGGATTAATCAGGGAAATTCAAGATGCATACCAAGTCAATCGTCGCGATCGCCCTCGCGGCCATGACGTCTGTCGCCATTGCTGATTCCGAGAACCGACCCAGGATCTACTTCCCGAAGCAAGTCAAGAGGGTGTTTACCAATACGACTATCACGAGTTCCGCTTCTCGTTCTAGCAGCTCGTCCGATTCGTCTGTCGCTTCATCCTCGACAAAGAGGGACACTATATCCGACGTCCTCGGTGGTATTGGGTTGGGTTCAGGCACGTCTTCGGACGATGACGACAGCACAACGACCGTGATCATTCCAACAACCGTTTTTGTATTCCCGTCTCCTACCGGCACTGCTTCTAATAGCAGCGATTCGAAGACAACGACTACTCGGTCCACTGGGAGCACTGCTACGCCAACAAAATCAGTTTCTGATACCGCGGACGAAACGGACACCCCGACCTCAACAGGAAAAGACGCAGAGTCAACGACTAAATCTCCCGGATTGACCCTTCCCACCGACTTGACTTTGCCCTGGGATCACTCTGATTCGTCGACTTCGTCTATCGGCAATGCAACAAAAACCGCCTCAGCTACCGATTCCGACGATACTTCAGCTACGACCAAGACCGAGAAACCCACCAATTCCGATGATACTACGGCTACGTCTAAGACCCAGAAACCCACCGATTCATCGTCGTCAGGCATCGTTATTTTCCCGACTGGTGCTGTGACGACCACAACAACGCCAACATCGACATCAAGCTCCGGTGGTCTCATTGGTGCGATAACTAGTTTGTTGCCGGGTCCCTCTTCGTCTGCCTCGTCGGTGCCCACGAATGGTACCTCGTCAGCTTCTCCTACGGAAACTTCGAAGGATACCGAGTCAACATCACCTACGGAGACTTCGAAGGATACCGAGTCAACACTACCTACTACATCCAAGACATCGCCCAGCTCCAGTTCTGCCTCTGAGTCAGGTGGCATTGATTTGACTAGCTTGCTTCCCCCATTCACGAGCAGCACAACGGGACCCTCTGCGACTCCTACGAGTTTATCGTCGAGCGATGGCGGTATTCTTACCTCGCTAATTCCCTTGCCAACAAACAATGGTACAGAGTCAGCGACTCCGCCGGTAACGACTCCATCTGTAACACCAACACCAACACCGATCGGAAACGGCACTGAGCCCAGCTCGACCTCGGAAACTGTCAGTGTTCCTATTACACTGCCACCTACAGTTACGACGACTTCTTCTATTCCTCCTGTTTCCGCAAACACGACTGTGACGATCCCGCCGGTTACATCCACAACACCGACTCTTGTCCCCACATCTGGGATCCCAGCCAATACGAGCAGCACGGAACCAATTACCACCACCTTGCCGCCTGTCACGACCTCCACTCTGATTCCGAGCAATAGCAGCGAGCCCGTTTCCACAACTTCAATCCCTGTATCGACGACCTCACTTCCAGTGACGACCAGTGATAGGACGACCCAGACGCCAACGCCAACGACCAAAACTCCCCAAGTATCAACGCAAACCACGTCTGCATCTAAGTCACTCGTAACGAGTATTATTGCTACCGGTGTCATTACAGACTCGTCATCCTGGTTACCGACTTCGCTGATCATCCAGGAGCCAACGGGCACAGTCAGCACTGGCGCATTGCCAACCACGGCTACAGGACTTCCCACCTCGCTCCCGATGGCTATCTCTCCTGCTTCAACCGTCGCCCCGAAGCCTGCGGACAGCATGATGATCCAAATATCGTTCCTCTTCGGTGAGCACTATCAGCACCTTGTCCAGCAGCCGAAGGCCGCTGCCCAGTTATTCGAGTTACTCCCCAAAGCCCTGGCGTATGGTTCTGGCCTCAAGGAACGTGATATAGTCATGAATAGCATTAGGCCCTACGATACGCAAGCCACTCTTGGTTACATCACATCCCAGGCTCTTCTTTACTATCCCAAAGATAAGGTAAACCAGCTGGCTATCGACATCAAGACGCCCAATGCGCCTTTGTATAACCAGGACAATAAGCTCGCCGGAAATTTGACCAATCAGATCAATCCTGCCATTCCTATTTGGCTCGGTTCCGACCTGGAGGGCAGTTATCCTATCCCTGGCTCCGGCAATGATTCTGACGACGGCCCGAACAATGACGCCTTCGGAGGCTCGGGAGGAGGTGAGCAGACGGCTGCGCAAAAGGGAACGACTGCCGGTATTGCAGTGGGAGCTTTGAGTGTTGCGGGGGCCTATGGCGCTGCCATGTTTATCATCGCTCGGCGGTACAAGCGTAAGAAGCAACGTCACCAGCGGAGCAGCTCGGTCTCGGCCATGGACGAAATGCGGCATGCGGGCAGCCCGGCCCTGATGGGCGGGGCGCTGCTCAGCCGCGATTTCAGCAGCAGCAGCCCTGGATATAGTGGTGGATACGGCACCACAAACGGGGGCTACATGCGCAACAGCCAGGGCAGCGGAAGGAGTGGCACGAACCATTCGGCACGCACAGCCAACATCTCAGCACCTGTGGCGGCAGAGAACTCTCTGGGCTGGAACTGAGCTCGAGCTTGAACGTGAACGAATTGCATATGACTGCACGTCCGAACCGTTTTGTTATTCCCTTTATTGTTATTTCCTCCTCAGCCTTCTATACTTGGATACCCTTTCAGGTGGTCGTGTTGGGCCGCTCGGCGTAGAGGGAGTTGACGAGAGCGGGCCAACAGACACCATGGAAAAGCGATCAGGTTTGAGCCAGCCGCTCATCATTTTTTTGTCGAATACACAGTAGGCATCGCTAAGGATGTTGGCCCACCTTTTGCTGGTCGAGGTCTGGTGTCTACGTGGTTTTTTTATATTTAATGCATTTCGATCATACTTAAACTTAAAAATGGGGCCCGGTCTCAGGGGCCCTGAAGCCGTCTTATGGGCAGCGGCTTGCCTTGAGTGGATGGACGGGTGTTGACGGATGAGGGGCTTTGGGGGGTTTCCAGCAACGACACTTGCAACGGAAACTGTACATTACAATCGATGCCCATACCGCAAGTGACGTTGTTGGCAGAAGGTGATAGCACGCCTGTAGTTAAAGTCTCAGGTCCCCTGAAGCCTCTCATAGTAATGCATATATCATGAATAGACTAAGAAAAATCTTAAAAAAAATTATCGAATGTTCTGTATGTGTTCCCATCCTGTCTGTATAGCGCAGATACTTTTTTTTTTGTTACAGAAGTGCGTAACCTGTAGCTTGTGTACTTGGGACGAGTCCCTATAACTTGAATTATCTAGGCCTAGAATGCAGCCACTCGTGCCTATCTACGTCATTCCTGAAATAAGTAATTGCAGCAAGGAGGCATGCCCTCGAAATGTCAGTTATAAGTTCGCATAGATTTAGTGCCAAGTGTGTAGGCTGTACCTAACCTATCTACCTACCTACCTTACGTACATTCTATGCTTAGGCGACGATGCATGAAGCAGGATTTCGCTACCCTAGAGTGTGGTTGACATAGGTTTTATGTGCTGCTGTATACATCTGCACTGTATTTGCTTGCGCATTCATACCATGCTTTTACCTGCACAGGCATGTCCCTGTCTTACCGATGGTTGCATCAAATAAGATACCCAGGTTAGCGCTTGGTTTCTCCACCCAGATACCTGTGTAGTACGCCCTATCAACTCATCAACTCGGGGAATAGGCAGGTACTTACCTGAGTAGAATTAGATGTGCTCAACGTTACGCCTTGCGTTCACGTCAATTCAATGATATGTGATGGTCTAATCGAATCGTTGTCCTATTTGCCTTATTCATCCGCCGCGGTTGGTCGTGCTCCGTGCCATCTTTTTAATCCCGGATTACAGAGAAAGACAGAAGGAACGCGTGGTCTGGATATAGCGAATTCGCGCTTGCCCGAATGATTGATTATCCGACCAAGTGAGTGCCTAAGGTATCATCGTGAGGTACTACTACTACGTCATGGCACAACCAAGAAGGGTCGAGGCGAATTGGCAACTACCGTCGCATGCTAGTAGCTCTCTCTCTGTCTCCCATCACGGTGGCGGAGGTTCATCGACGCAGACGAGTGAGAGCGGGCAGGCAACTCCGGCAACGGGCTCCGCCTCAGACTTCTCCGATCGTGACGGTCTCGATGACCGGGGAGGAAGAAAGGGTTCTCCTTCTCATGGCCATGGCCATTCCCGCGACCACCGTTTACCACTGCCTTCTGATAATGTTCACCATGACTTAAGTGCCGGTGGCGGTTATGGTAGTGGTAATAACAAGGCGTATGAGCTTGAGGAATTCCACGATCATAACGTCTATGATGGCGATGGCGAGAATGCTATCGACGATGGGGATTACGCCAATGAGGATGATGAAGTTCTGCATGGTGAGATCGGAAGAAATAGGGGTGGGAATGGGACATGGGGCAAAGGTAAGAGCTCGAGGAGATTGAGTGATAGCACGGCTGCTAGTTTCCAGCTCTACACCCCCGACGAGGAGAATGCGGTTATCAGGAAGTTCGATCGAAAGCTTGTCGTCTTCTTAGCGTTTTGCTATATGCTGTCCTTCGTGGACCGATCCAGTACGTTTCTTGTTCATTTCTTCTATCTTTGGCATCCTCAGCTATTGCTTGAAAGGTGTCGAACATGCTATGCCTCGCTATGCCTCGTAGCCCCTATTGATGATTATCCGTGCGCAACCCGTCGTAGATTTTGCCTACTGAATCATTCTCTGTCCTTCTAACAGCTTGTCTAACATGACGCAGATATAGGTAATGCACGGATAGCAGGGATGGAAGCGGACTTACAAAGCAAGCCCCCGCAAGAGAACTACTTTGAGTGGGCAATAAGGGCTTTCTATATCGCTTACATTGCGTTCGAGTGGATGTCCTTGTTGTGGCGTATCGTACCGGCTCACATTTACGTCTCGTTGGTCGTACTGTCGTGGGGCATCATAGCCTCGCTACAAGCCGTTGCCACAAGCTACCCTGCGCTAATTGCCTTGCGTGTCCTTCTCGGTATTGGCGAGGCTGGCTTCACCGGAGTGCCCTTTTATTTATCCTTTTTCTTCAAGAGAAACGAACTGGCTTTCAGGACTGCCCTTTTCATCTCCGGTACGTCTACCCGCTAACCGTTTAGGGTACTTCTCGTAGCGCCCTCCTATGAGGTTTTAACGTTTGCATGTAAATGTAAACAAGTAGTCTAACACGGATTGCAGCTGCTCCACTTGCATCCGCATTTGCTGGGTTTCTGGCTTGGGCTATTCTATGGATTGGCGAAAACTTGCCAATAGCTTCGTGGCGATTGCTGTTCCTGATCGAAGGTTTTCCTTCCATCATCGTCTCAACCATTGCATGGGGCGTGATACCCGATTCTCCTGAACGCGCGTCGTATCTCACTCCCCGAGAACGGAAGGTCGCTCTATTACGCCTCCGGCGCGATAAAGCGCAGCAGCAAGGCCAAGGCCGCCCATCCTTCAACCGTTCAGGCCAACCGTCGTCAAAGTCGACATCCGGTCTGAAAGCTAAAGAAGTCCTCGCCGCCTTCAGGGACCCCTCGGCATGGCTGACGGCGTTTATGTTCTTCCTCGCAAACATGGCCTACAGCACGCTACCCGCGTTTCTACCCACTATTCTCGAGGAGATGGGACACAGCAAACTGCAAGCAGAGGTCCTCTCAGCGCCCCCAAATCTCGTGGCCTTCGGAATCGTATTGCTCACAGCCCATGTTTCAGACCGCGCGCAGTCGCGATTCCCATTCATCGCCGCTCATGCCCTGCTGTCGGCGTCGGGCTACCTGGTCCTGGCGCTTGCACGACCCGCAAACCTTGGCCCCATGGTCCGCTACGCCGCTGTCTACCCGGCCGCGGTAGGCTTCTTCAGCGTCGTCGTGCTGATCATCTCGTGGTCTATAAACAACCAGCCGGGTGAAGGTCGACGAGGAGGCGGATTCGCCCTCCTTCAGGTCGTGGGACAGGCAAGTAATTTTCAGAATTAATCTATTCCCCTTTGTTTCCCCAGCTGTAAAGTATCTCACCGGTTACATAGCCCTAGGCGCGAGAACTGGAATATTATTACTGACTTAAGGTGTTATAGTGTGGGCCACTTGTCGGCGCACAACTGTATCCCGATCGCGACGCGCCTTACTTTGAGACTGGTATGTGGGCGTGTGCTTCGGCGATGCTCGGCGTTGCGTCACTGTCCCTAGTCCTGAAGATTTATTTAGCCCGGTTGAACCGTAGGCTGGACGAGGATGAGGGGAAGACCGAGGAAGGCGCGGGTGAAGAAGTTCAGGGGCTCGTCGAGTCCGGCAGGCGGGAACGGACAGGATTTCGGTATTTGTTGTAGTATTAAGAACTGGACGGGACATATTTGCTGAGTTTTGGAGGCATGTAAAATCCGCCTGCCGTGATAAATACTATATAGAGGTATGCGTACCTGGAGAAAGCCAGGTACCTGTACCTTCTAATCGTGGTGTATCCGTCTATAAGATGCTCAAAGTTCAAGAACATGAGGAATTAAGGGAAGGAAGGAGAGACGACTAGCAGCTACTGGGTACCCCAACTAAGGGTGGCAGCTTCTCTCTTCCAGATAGTGTTTGCCTTTCTAATATATGTAGAAAGAGTGACTATGAACTCGAGATTGCTTTAGGATAGGTCACTACCTGATAGTAGAGGCTTAAGCTGTCACGGCGGGTGCGGGAACCGTGTTCATACAAAACGGTACCTACTGGTCGCTAACCACTCCATTTAGTTCTATTCTGTCAAGCCAGTACAACGTATACTAATGGGAAGTCATGGTGGTATTGAGCTGTGTGTTATCGGGATACCAAAATATTAGACCTGGGCACCACGGATTAAGTACCGAAGTAGACATCGGGATGGCCTAGTAGTATGAGCAAAGGAGACGAGTTTCTGAGTGTGCCCGGGTATGTACCAGAACATTTCTCTGCGTCCAGACTCCAAACACGTTAACTTGATAGCGATAGTCCAGCGAATCAGACATGAAATAGGCAGGCAGAAGCATGGTGCGTCATACTTTCTATTTCGAATTATAGGTCCCTGTGCTACTACCTGATAGATGGACGTCAATTACGTATTGATACACATATATAGGTACCCACACTCCTGCAATCCACGATATAGAATATACATATAATAAGGTAGTACTATCGTGTAAGCTGGAGAACATGTAGAGCCCGGCGTCTTCTTGGATTCCCTGCGTGGCTTATGAGTAATACTAAAACTTGGCAGGGACGAAGTGTGTTCTTACGCTATTTCCGACACGACCTGAGAACACCATCTTTCGCTACTCTACGTATTTTAAATCTTCCTCTTTTACTCTTTGCCTCAGCAACTTCTCTAGGCTGAACCCGTTCCTAAGCATTGGCAGTAACCTGCTTGAAAAGTAAAGCTTAAAAGTGGTCGCAACGGCGAGACCCGAGGCCGATATCCTGCTCTCCCCTCCATAGCCATCTCGGACACCTTTTGATCAAACCGGGCTACGGCATTTATTACTTGCCGAGGGCCCGACTTCCAGCTTGAGTATCTACTGGCCAGGTTTCTTCCTCTCAAGCCCACGAAATCCGATATCTACCTGGGTAACATACGGTTAAGTCGCATCAGAGCTTTTACGAAAACAGTCTTTTCCTTTCCCCAGTGATTCCACACGGCGCGGGCGTGCTCTACTCGCAACGTGGGTTCTTTTTGGGTCTTACAGATACGAATCCGCATAGTCGAGCATAATCTTCAGTCGAGACGTCGTCTGGTTACTTAGCCAAGTGATAAAGAATAGGGGTCACTGTGGCGTGTCTGTTTAATCAATTGGATAAACGTCTGCTGTGTCATGACCGTGGCGCACATTTGTCTATTATATCAAGCGTTACTCGCTTGGGACATAAGGTTGCTGACATATCCTTCTACATCAACTTACGAATATATCGGAGAATACAAGGCCCCCCTGAACATCGTATCTAAACACACCAACTGACTTGGTTACTCATGGAAAAGCATTCATAAAGTCAAGGCAACCATGTCGACGAAAATGTACATGCATTAGAGATACCGGAGCCCACTGCTTCTGGGTTTCCAGGCGACAGGCCCCTTGGCAATCGTCTCGCAGGACTTAACCTTAAAGGTAACAGGCGTGTCTAAAGGATACTAACCGGTTCTACTAAAGCCTGGGTCGGTAGCCTTGCTACCCGTGCAGGAGGTGCATACAGGACGGTTGTAACTGTCTTCAAGGTCGATTAGTTTATCTGAGTACAAGATCTCGCGTAGCCCCAGGATTCCTGATGACTTGAGTAGGAAGAAAATATGACTTTCTTTTTGAACCTCTCTCCTTATTGTAAAGATACTACGGCAGACTCCCCCATCCGGTGAGCTGTCCGCCCATTCTATGCACGGGAGAGCACGCCACCTCTAGTCGAAGGCCTAAACTTTACGCGTACACTTGGTCCACGATCCCCGGCCTCCTTTAGACTTTCTTTGCGCCATTAGCGTCCTGTCGGCGTAGAAGACCGCTTGGGGACATACTCAAGAAGACCTCCAAAGTACGCTATCGGATCCCGTTGACTCAGGAGGAGAACAGCAGAGCTGGAGACAGCGGGCAAGGCATCTACCTTTAAAGCGCCTTGCCTCTCTTCCCAAGGCGATACGCGCATGTCTTTGTTCACTTGGTAAGGGCATCGGTCTCAACAGAGCAGGAAAGGCGGATGATGTACAGCTACGTCAGGAGAGAGGGTGCCTCAGGCAACTGGACCGTGTCCCCTACACTGGCGCCAACTGCTTTGCCGGCTGCACCCCCAGAGTCTGTAAGATTCCCTGTGCCTCAGGACGCGTGTCTATACTTCGCCTCCTGCTGGCTTTATTGCCCTCGTTCTTACTCTCACTCGCCAATGTCTATGCCCGTTTGCTACTCCCTCGCCTTGTTCTGCGTATATGTTTCAATATATATGCTTCTATTCCACATTCCTTGCACTGTTATTGCAACCATGAAAAGTGATGTACTACTCGTCCCCCCCGTCCTCTCGCAACTACCAGTACTGGAGCGCAGCAGCACTAACAAGGTTTCGCATAGTTAGATCCAGCTCGGGCAGGGCCACCCTATGCATTGAAAATAGCCATACCGGGCGGAGTGCCGACATTGGCGCCAGATGTGCCCATCTCGGGAGTGCTGTTGGCGCTGTTTCTGGGGTCGGGAGCAGCCCACATGCTGATCCTGCAGTTAAACAAGCGGAGGGGCCTGAGGTTTGTCTTCTCCGGCATGATGTTCGTGCTGAGCATGCTGCGTTGCGCGGCGTTGAGCATGCGGATCGTGTGGGCGTGTTACCCGCATAGGGCCGCCATCGCCATCGCCTCAGGCATCCTGACACAGACTGGCAGCGTGCTAGTCTTCCTCCTCAACATCATCCTCTCACAGCGCATCGTGCGTGGCTATCACCCGCAGTTCGGCTGGCACTGGGCCACGAACGGGGTCTTCGGCCTCCTGATTGGCGGCATCGTCGCGTCTCTGGTCATGGTTATCACCGTCACTATCCAGACCTTCTTCACGCTGGACAAGACCATCCGCAACATCGACCGAATCGTGCAGCTTGTCGGGGGCACGATGATGGCCGGCCTCGCATTCGTACCGATCCCCATCGTCATTCTTGCCGCCGTGATACCGCGCCACTGCCACGTAGAGAAGTTCGGCGGTGGCAGGTGGCGCACCAAAGTGCGCTTGGTGATCTTCACGTCGGTGGTCGCCACTCTGGGCGCCGCGTTCCGCGTCGGCACGGCCTATTTACCCCGGCCGGCCAGCGACCCCGCCTGGTATCATACCCGTCCCTGCTACTACTGCTTCAACTTCGTCACCGACCTGATAGTCTCCGTCACCTACCTCATCACGCGGTTCGACCGCCGCTTCATTGTGCCAAACGGCGCCAAGGGCCCCGGCGACTACGACAAGAACCTGAAAGAGCATGTCCCGTCCCCCACGGATACGTGTAGTAGGGATGATGCCGGCGGCGATGAGGTGGACCACGAGAAACTCACCGGTCTCGCTGAAAACCGCCTTGACGAGAACAGTGGAAAACATGCTGAAGAGCCAGGCCCGCCGCGCATCTCGTCTCTGATGTGCGAGCGTGGTAAGGGCAAGAGCAAGAGTGTGGACGATGCGGACAAAGAGACGGGCGAGACCCATGAACTCGGGAGGTCCCTCCGGCGGCTCTCCTCAGCCGAGCTCTATAAACACCCAGGGCAGTGGGAGGGGCTGCCCTGGCCACCGCCTGTTCCGTGGTGGGCATCGCCACGTCAAGGTACCGACACCCGCATGCCGGGTACGTCGTCGGGCCGGTCATCGAGCGTCTACGGCGAGGGCCTAGCTCCGGAGCAGTTCCCGTTCGGCGGCACCGACACGATATCAAATAGCCAGGCGAGCACGAAATGCGGCGGCGAATCCAGCACCAGTGCGACGTATATCCAGGACGGCGAGACGACGCATGTCACCGGTGGTGGACAACGACATTTCCACCCGCGTCCACTGCATACGCGGGCTCAGGGTCAGGGCCAGGGGTGGGCTCATGCCTTGCCAACTAATGGGTCGTCATCCTCGAACAACAACAACAACCGCCGATCTCCCAGACGCAGGGCGGGCGACACGCCCTGGCCATTTACCAACCAGACGTATACCTCGGGACGTAGCCCCAATGCCCCTTTTGGCTACAATCACAGTCACAGTCACAGTCGCGCCGCCATGAACAATTGCGTGAACAACAGTAATAGTAATAACAACGACAGTAACCATGATAGACTAGGCCGTTCAATCAGTGACCAGACCAACCGCAGTCGCGCCAGCAGCTATCGGACTGCGAGTCGGGGCCGAAGTACGAGCGTGGCCTATAGCGGTCTGAGGAACGGGATGGAGAGTTTGGACGGGCAAAATTGGATATAATAAGGAAATTTTCTCTTTTCTTTTCTCTCTTCTCTTACCCCTATAAATAGATAGGTACTGCTCTAATTAGCGTGGGTCGCTGATCTTTCGTTGAAGTTGAAAAAAGGAGAAGAGAAGAGAAGAGAAGAGAATATCAGCAGTAAAATAGGATAAGTAATAATGAAGGGCCTCCTTTTTCTTTCTCTCCTATGTAGCAGATTGAGTGACATCGCGCACCTTTGTAGGAGTTATTCATACCTAATTTTGTTCATTTTATTCTGGATTCCCGTCTGTTGTCGCTACAAGCGCAATGACCTGTTTTTCAGCGTTACAGACGCGTTTGCATACCATCTAATCTCCGAAGAGGAAAAAATATACGAAGGTGTTTCGGTGGGTTTGGCGGCTGCACACACGGCCGGCACACGAGAGAGCCAGGCAATTATCACGGGGTGGGTATGAGCGAATCCTCGCTTCGTATAACATCAGAACTGTTTTCTATTGGCGAGTAATTTCTAGGCGCACTCTATTTCTTAAGCCCTTTTCTGCCTACGCCAACAAGAGACGTAAACCTCCAATAGTTGATTTCGTCGTCACTCTTCAGGGATTCACCGTGGCCCTGAGGTTTTAGCCGAGTTGCACGTACAAAGGCGTCACCCTAGTTGCTTAAGTATTCGTACATAAAACTAGGTGTTGGTGTGACCATGCCAACGATCTAGACTTCGGCCCGTAGGAGGCTGCTCAGACCGTAGGTCACACGTTCTCCGAGGAGAACGAGCAGCGAACTGTGCACAAAACTTAGAGGAAATAATCGGGTGTGCCTGAAGAAAAGTCAGATTGAATTTTGCCGCGAAGCCCAAAGTTTGAAGAGGCGAAGATATTAGTCAGGAGACGTACGTCGAGATACCATGGGCTCCCCAGCTCGTGGGCAGGGGTCAAATTGTAAGCTGTGGGCCAGAAAATCAGTACCATAACTAAGAAAATGGACAGCGTGACGTGGGGGAGGGGCCATACAAGGTATATTTCAAATGCTCATCAATTTCCATGATCGCTGCCTGATTACCGCATCTATAGCAATAATTGGGAGCTATTCGGCTAGTTAGCTTTGGTTCTCGAAACAGAGTAGATCAGGCAATAGGAACAAACCAGAGAAGATAGTCACGACGTTCCTGTCTTGCGACCAGTTATAGCCCTCCATCACTAGCTGATGCGCTCTCGCAATTAGGGTTAGCCCGTTATTGTGGTTGAAGGCCTCAGATATGTCTTGGCCGAAAGTGTAACCAGCACCACGAGGAGAGATGCCCCAGCCGCACCGGTCATCCGGATCAGACCATAGGAGATCACACATAGGACCTTCGTGCGGAACTTCCTGGATTCGGTCAAGAGCTCGGATGTTATCGAGCGTGTCAATACTCGGAGAAAGACCACCGTGAAGGCAGAATATTTGGTTATCAATCAGAGCAGTCAGGGGCAGGTAGTCGAACAAGTCGGTAAAGAACTTCCAGACGTTGGCGTTGCCGTATTTTCGTAGACATTCGTCGTAGAACCCGTAAACTTGGGTGATCTGTCTGGATTCGTGGTTGCCACGCAGGATCGTAATTCGCTGGGGGTATCGAATCTTGAGGGCGACCAACAGAGTCACTGTCTCGACAGAGTAGTAGCCTCGATCAACGTAATCACCTTCGCACTAAGTCAATTTCTCGCTCGATCTACTTTCTTACTTTTCCATCGTGACGCACCCATAAACAGGTAATTTGTATCGGGGTTTGGACCTCCAATCTTGAACAGCTCCATCAGATCGTGGAACTGGCCGTGAATATCGCCACAGACGGTTACGGGGCATTTCTATCGAGGTTAGCAGAGGCTTGGAGGGGGGGGGCTTGTCAGTTGCTTCATCGGATATATGCGTTCATACCACAGGCTGGACATTGGATTCCTCTTGCAGAACTTCCCGTGCCTACACGAAGGCGAGTAAGTTAGTGCCCACGCGTATTTTTAGTCCTTTTTGTTCCTTTGTGGGAGCGGGCGCACCTTTTCGCACAGTCTCTGGACGTCAGCCTCGGCCAACTGCTTGCAGTTCATCAAGCTCTCGATCCAGCCATCGAGCGTGGGGATGGTAGTAGGCTCTGAAGCTGGCATGGGCGGCAAGTCGGTAGGGACCCGACCGACATCCTCCATGTTGGTATCCATATCGGTTGACTTGGTACTAGGCGCTGCTGTGGTGGCAGGTGGTGGGGGGAGAATGCCAAATGAATGCGATATGGGAATCTGATCGGGATCCGATCAGAAACGCGCCAGAGGGTATACTCTAACAGATCTTGTTCTTTTTCCAAGAGTCCCTTTCAAGAAATGGGCCAAAGCAAAGGAAAGGTCGTATCGTGTCGTACAGTATCGTATCGGTCTAACAAGGTTGTTTTGATGCTGAGGTATCTAGTGTCGGGCACGGCGCGATGATGATAAGAGACGAGTTTACTAGCGGTAGCAGCAGGACGAGGACGCAGGGGGTGGGGTTGGAGGCAGGTTTAGCTGGTTGGGTCGATCAGTCGGTTGGTTGGTTGGATTTTGGGTATCGTCGTCACAAAGCGTTAAAAAGAGGAACACGGACGCAAAGTACAATAATAGAGTGAGTGGTATCTAATAATCAAATCAGGATAGGGCGCAATTTATGACCTCGGTGTCGTTTTCGTCATCAACCTATTGATTGTTCTTTTCTGGTTCGCTGGGAGACGAAGATGGGAGGGAAAGCTAGGAATTGCAGAATCTGGGATATTGTCTCATTGGCATTGCAGGTTGCGGGTTACAGCCAGGTAAGGCAGGGAGAGTACAAGGCACATTTGCGGGCTTGCTTTGCTCTACATGGGACTGAACTGTACCTGATATACTGCTGAACCCCACTTTCTTTACAGTAGGTACCAAGCGCTATATTCATCAAAGACGTAGGTGATGAAATCACTCCTTAGCAGTGTCTGGTACTTCCCTATAGGACCCAGGGAGGTACTTACTCCCACCAACTAGGTAGTTAGGTACATGCCCAGCTGTGGCTAGGGTAAGAAGTAGGGAAGAGGTAGGGTGCCCTACCTACCTAGGTTAGCTGTTATGACCAGGGCCCGAAGTCACGGCTCGCTTAAAGTGCGGCTCCTCCTGTTACGTTCGTCATCTGTTATTCCTTGGTGGGGCATACCCTCAACACCTGCAAACAAACAAAACCAAAAGCCCGCAAGCCATTGCCCAGGTTTACGCTTTTAGTGTTAACGAGATAACAACCCGTAGGAAGGCACGCAGGGTCACGATATGCTATTTCGGTTACACTTAACCTAAGAGATTATTATAGGTAGATAGTGTAAAGTTGGCGGTATCCTTCGAATATCTCCTTCGCTTTAAAGTCGATGTACAAGCAGGGATCCTCTCCGCATCGTGAAGACGACCTACAAGTCCCAACATCGTAGGAAGCGCAAGAGATGAAACTTTAACGTCTCCGTTGGCAATCAGTCATTCTGGGTCTGGGCTACAGAGTAAGCTGGAACTTTCATATTTTTGTACTTTGCGTGTGTGTATGTATATACAGGTATACATAGCAGGAGCAGCAGCAACAAAGCAAAGCAAATACCATCCGTAACCAACAGCTGTACTCGAAATCCACCCCATTTGAGGCCGAACTCCTACTGTTAAAGCGCTCAAAAATATTATAACTTGCAATACATCGATTAGCTCATCTAACCAACTCTTAGCATTCTACTATAGACGTGTCCAATTAAGATCAGGTATCTACATGTCGTCTTGATGGGTGCTGTAAGAGGTAGTTCTAATGAAGGTGTATCGATCTGCTGAGAGTGCTCACAACCATGTCGCCTTTAGCTCGAGATCGTATTCTCACTAAGGTTAGTTAATAGCGGCCAAAAAGTCATCAACCCTTTTTACTTTATATATTGCCGCGTTTCTTAACATGGAATATGCAACAAGCATCACGGGACGTGACAAGTGATAACTACATGCCCCCCTGACGACATCTTGATGGTTTACCCCTATCTAAGGATATCCGTGAGCTGACATTAAAAAAAGGCTATACTGGTTAGAAGCTCTCACCCGTTCCAGTCCTGCAACCAACTTAGAACGTACTACTAACAAAATCTTTCTTCTGTAAGTCTTTGTATATGATTATCACCCTTATTACATTGTTACGGAAACCGTCGCTCCTTTCTAGTAACATGCTCAAGGCCCGCGGTTAGTTATAGCGAGGTCGCCCAACCTCACTGCATACCCCTCCTTGTAAGTGATATTCAGGCAGCGTCTGTGCAACCTCACGGCTGGCCGCATGCAGTGTTGGATTACTGCCCGAATAACACGGCAGTGCAAGTGCAAACGGACGGCTAGATGGATTTATATAGCATTGCATTATGGCAGGCCAACCCTGCCTACCTGACCTTCTCTTCATCTAACTATCGTGAATACTGGCAGCCAGCCTCGCGAGCAAAAAAAAAAAACGGGTGACAATTTCGTCCCGAACCCTTGCACTCTGTGCAATAAGCAAGGCGCCGCTCACTGCCAGAGATGCATGAGCGCCCGATATTGCTCCAAGACGTGTCAACGAACCGATTGGCCGGTCCATAAGCTCCTCTGCGGCCAGTTTCTCCTCTTCAAGGACGCCGAGCGGCCCTCAGAGCTACACTTCCGAGCTATAAATTTCCCTGTCAAAACAAAGAAGCCTGAGTTCATCTGGCTCCAGTTTAGATGGTCCGAGCTCGATGACGACGACGCAGACTTATATTCCAGATATCAAGACGCCGTTCTAGAACCGTACATTGGCAAGACGGGAGTTGGTAAAGAATTTATCAATGAATGGCTGACGCCAGTGCCAGTTCTATACAATAAGGTCCGCGACAGATCACTTAGAGAAGTGATCGATGTCCGTTACCGTGACACCTTCCTTATAGACGGGTCCGTAGTCAATGAAAGCATCGCAGGCATTACCTCAACCGTCCCAGGGAAGCATCACGACTGGCGGGGTCCCTTTGTCGCATATGGAAAGCGAGGGCACAACATGAATTCTCCTCATGCCCGAGACCTAGACGTGAACGACTTCCGCGATGTTGTCGACTATCTCTTCATTTACAGCACCGATCTCGCACTTGACATGCCACAATCCATCCAGCAAGGGAATGATGTTAAGGTCAGGGGCGTCAAGATAAACTGCGAGAGTGACTGCCGGAAGTACAACAAGCCGAAGTATGAGGCAGTCGACGTGCCCTTAACGGATCCTGTCTTCACTAAGTATAACACTTCAGACATAGCTGATCGCATCGGCCTTCCCATCTTCACGCGACGCTGTCAAACCGAGGTTACCGAGGATCATATTAACCAGGATGCTAATTTTCTTCATCTTTGTTGCGACCCCCCGCAGCCAAGCTTGACCTGGCCTCAGGCAATTTCGGGTGGGCAGATGTGCCGCTGAGATGGCAGGAACCAGCCGGTACCGTACTAGTTGTGCGCCAGGACAAGAAGCCGCTGGCACCATTGCATATGGAAGCGCTGTGCCGCTATTGTCGTTACGAGATACGGCCGCTTCTAGCCCATACGATCGGGGAGTACTCGCCTGACGAGCCTTTGGACAAGAAGCTCGTCCTGGATATGATCTGCCGACCAACTTTTTCCATCTGGTGGTACAAACTGACTGAGGAAAAGTATCGGAATAATGAGAAGGCTGATATCCCTTTTCCGTACGAGGTGTAGCGCTAGACTTGGACGCTGGAGGCTGGGCTCAGGTTTGAGTACTTAGGACAACGAAACTCGAGAGGAATGAGAGGAAACCTCTGCCTAAAGAAAATGCATAAACCGCCACCTTTCTTCCATAATGGAATGCTGTAGCAATACAGTGTGCTAATATCATGGCCACCATACCGTACTAGGCTTCCTTCCTTAGTAATGCTTGTACCAAGAACGAAGGTGGCCGACTTGGGCCATCGATTCGCTCTCTGCTCCGGCTGAGGCACAACGTATAAATTTATCCATCAAGTCATGGGAACTGTCTGAATCGCGCAGTATAGCACAGCGCGGGCGTGGCAGGCTCTTCATGCCTCGCATTGACCTTGTGGGGAGGGACAACTAGAATATTTGAGGGTCCAGAGTATATCGTTCCGGAACCTGTCGCAAATCAGAGCTTCGGTAACTCTAATCATTCGGGGGTATATATAAATCAGCAAAACGCTATCTTTGGTCGTAGATTACACATCACATACTTCAACTCTTCCCTCCCCTTCCTCTCTCTCTTCATGCTCATGTCAGGCCAAGCCCGACGGGACCGGCACCATTGGTGCCCTCTGGCATCTCTCTCCCTACTAGATCTCGGAAATCCAATTGAACCTCTTCAAGCGCCTGGGCATGAATTTTAGCCCGCTGTATGCACTGATTCCATACCTCCCCCCCTCGTTCAGTGCTGCTCAGCTGCCTGCTGAGAATCGTATTAAAGGCATCAACCTCTTCTTTAGCCCATTTAACACAGGCACTCATCATGGACTGGGGGAAGCAGCTTTGAAAGCAGCTGACAGTGTTCCTGATGATTCGGAAATAAACAAACGACAGCTGCCATATGTAGAGGTGAAGATCCCCCTGGAAGATGCATTGTCTGCAAAAAATGTTAATACTATCAATCTCGAAGGAGAACTGTGTGTCATCTGATCGACTAACCTGCACCGCTTCTGGATCAAATCAGTCCTGGCCTCAAGGTATGCTTCCCTTGCTCGGTCTTCAAATCCTAGCCTGTTCAACCAGCTCACATTCCGCCTTGTCTTTGTCTGCTTGTCATGCGCCTCCACCAGTTCTCTTACGATGAAGCCCGCTAGCTTGAAGCTTCTCTCTTCAACTTTGAAGTTGATGAAATCTTGGGCAATTGCGTTGTTCTTGAGCCCCCGTGCTAAGTTTTTCAGCTTCTCAACGCGATCAACAGCCACATCGAAGTTTTGTAGGGCAATGTCAATATCAAGTTCATCCATTTGGCCCTCGACCCAGCGCAAGTTCTGTTGATTTCCGTCTACCTCAATCAGCATGTCTTTAATGTCGGAGAGAGTCTCGAGTAACTCTGTCTTTTGCAGTAACCCGGGGTCTCTTGAGGCAAAGTAGTTTATCGTTTCTTTGGCCTTATTGTTCGCTTCCATCTCGGACTGTAAGCCTTTGCGTAGCTCTTCGACTGCCTTTCGAATGTTGAGCAGAAGCGTCGACTTCTCGGGGTCTTCGGGCTTCTCTGTCCGATAGATAAAAGATTCCTGCCCGACCCCTCGAACCATGATAGCATCCGCTAGCTTATTTCGGCCACTATACGCCTCGCTTGTTGCTGCCATGTCGACCACTTCGATGTCTAATAAGGGCCAACAACGGTCTGCGACCAGCTTTGTGGCAGGTCCGCGCGCGTCGTTTGGGTTGTCCACTTTCCGCTTCTTGCGTGAAGCGACTAACAGATGGTCATTTAACAGGAAAATCTGCATGGAGCGCCTGGATTTATAGGTCGCATTGTCTAGCTCGATCCAAGGACCCGCGTTCTGTACCACATGTCTGCCCATAGAAGAAGGGAGGAATTTTTGAGAGCCCTCGACGTTTTTATACAATGCTTGCATCTGGGAGTTCCAGAGTGCCGTCCTGTCTGCCACCGAGCTTCTTTTGTCTCTTTTGCTCAACCCTGTCGAAAATTCGCCAGTCGAACCATCTCTGTTGGATGCAGCTCGAAGAGCATTAGTGTTAGTTTCAAGCTCTTTGAACAGATTGCGGAGCGAGCGCATTTCGCTCTTTAATTTTTCGGCCTCCTTGCTGATTTTAATGAATTGTGTACGATTCTGATAAACATTTTGCTGTAAATCATTCGATGCCCTCACTTTCAACTTCCGTAAAGCGTCTTCATAGTCCCTGATCTCGTCCTCCGTAGCTTCGCTCAGAATGGCGGCCACGTATTGATCTGGGACCAATCTAGGGTCTCGGAGAGCCTTTGGATCGACAACGGGGGCTGTGCCACCGGGGCCGCGCGTAGGGGGTGGCCTCGTCTTTGCTGACTGGTCATATTTTGATAGATCAATATCGGGCAACGATGGTACCGGAGGATTTTGGGCATCGAAATTCGGAGGAAGGTTATTGAAACGTGTGGAATAGCGCCGCTTGACAAGGTCGCCAGTTTTCCCGCCCGTCGGCGGAGGTGGTCGCGGACGCGGGGTCCCATCACCCGCGATGGCGGCTGGTCTACCACCAGGGTTTCTTGGTATACTCGCTGCTGTTGTCGCTATAGGTAGGCCATTGTTGTTGGGAATCGGAGCCGATATCTGTCTAGGTGCACTGATTGTCGGGCGACTCTTTCTCTTCGGCCCTTTACGAAGCGATATTTTGCTTCGCTCTTCAGACATGGTGCGAACCCAACTGGCTCGATCGAGGCACTTTGTGCTTGGCGGCGACCGATGTGATCAATTGCAATTGTAAGAACTTCCGTAGTATGCGAAGGGTAGACAGTGGACAAGGGGTTGAGGACACACGACCTTGAATCGATAATATTCCAGGTATGAGTAGTATGGCTTGGGACCTGGGTCGTATCGCAGGCCTCATTAGGTAGCTACCGCAGGTTGAAACGCCAGCATACGACAGTACTTTATGAGGTAAGCCGGAGAATATCAGGGACCGTATGCAAGTGTCCCAATTATCCCCAAAACGTACTAGTAAAACAACATACCGCAGACGTCAACTACTTTATATAGTTAGAGCAGTTATATAATAATTTGATCCACATCAACTTCCAATGAAGAACAGGGATTAAAGGAATTATAACGCTGTAGGGATTTTATTACAAGCTGTTGGAAGCTTATCACCGATCTATCAAGCTTTTGCTCTGCAAAAAATTACGACAGACTGCTTTTGAGCGTCTTTCTACATAACTGCTACATCCCTAGTAGTAATAGCATCGAGCTATCCTACCCAAGAGTTCAAGCTGTATTGAAATCTTGCATCTCTCTCACGTACACCAGACACATACACGGCTTGCCAGCGATAGGACCGTTTCCCGTCATCAAAGCCAAAACCGCAAGTCTTATCATCTCCAACATCGTCACAGCCAGGAGCATATCGAGAACCGAGGCCTAAACCTTCAATCTTCCATCAACCCCCTCAACCCAATCCTTCAAAATGGTTCAGACCAGCACAATTGCAACAATATCCGTCGCCACAGTAGCGACGGGATTATTAGGTACGTCTAGTTTTCAAGCCTTGGAATCGGTGGGTAGAGCACAGTTACGCGAGGCCCAGACTTGGCAATCGAGAAACCCCAAGACACCTTAATAGCGGTCATGCAACAAGCCGTCTTTGGCTGTGACATGGGATTTACAGCTAACCCTATATACTCCTATTAGCTTACGCTGTCTATTTCGACCATCAGCGCCGCGCAGACCCCAATTTCCGCAAGAACCTGCGACGCGAAGAGCGCCGCCAAGCACGTGCCGCAAAGGAGGAGGCCGTTGCGCAGTCCAAGCAGAAGCGTCGTGACATTCAGGCTGCCATCGATGCCGCGAATGAGGAAGGCTTCCCCACCGGTGTTAACGAGAAAGAGGCTTATTTCATGGAATATGTTCAGCAAGGCGAGATACTAGCCTCCGACCGTAAGCGGTGCTCAGCCCTGCAATACCCTTTGGTGCCCTTCTGTCGGAGTATCCCGTCAAACGGAAAATAGCTGGACGCCTTATGTCAACGCAAGAAGAATAGTACAAGAATAGTAATCGGCTGACCACAGTGAATCTTTAGCATCTCATACCACCGAGGCTGCCCTCGCTTTCTACAAGGCCCTTAAGGTGTATCCTACACCTCGGGACCTCATCCAGATCTATGACAAGACCGTCGATAAGGTATGAACCCCACAGTTACGGAAAAGCCAACCCCCGAAAATTATACAATACTGACACCGCCTTTCTTTCCTTTAGCGCGTGCTTGACGTCCTTGCTGAGATGATAGCATACGACAAGACCCTGGACCTAACTAGCGAGATGCCCGCCGGCATTAACCTCGCTGATCTCCCCACCGCCGGTCTCGATTAGAGCGCTCTGCGCATATGAAAACGAAGCGACTCCGAGCGCTTCGCTCGCTCCACTCCCACCCGCGGTAGGCCCCTGCGCTCTGCTAGTCACTCTTATCGACGACAGCTCCTAGTCCACACAACCCTAGGATCTAGCAATATGTCGAAAAATACGGTGCTTTCGTCTGTATGTGTTATGTAAGATATAATGTTGGGTACAGGAACCCCGGTCACGTCCGTTGATTTGTGTGGCCGCTCTGTACACAAATGGTCTATGGCGAAGATCATACGTAGAAAGGGGGAAAAATGGGGGCTAGCGATTGGACGGTTGACTTACCCCTTGTGTATATTTATTCATTATTTTTTCTCTCTCCCGGATTGCAGTTCGGCGGCGCGGCATAGACATATGACGAATGACAGAATAACCTCATTATTATCATCCATTTCGTGGTCTATGCACCTCTAATCCGTTTTTTAATTATATTGGTTTTTAACACGAAGACAGGGCAGCCAGATAGGAGGACCAAAGTACAAGTCGCATAACAATTCGCATAGCATACAATGGAGCAGTCTATTTGCAATAACTTTTGCTTTTCATCTATGAAACTTCAATCTTCCTGCCTTTACGATCCACTCGTTCGTCCCGCGGATCGAAACCACCGTTGCCCCAGGTCGCCCACTCAGGCGTCTCGGGACCCATGTAATCTTCAGGCTTCCAGTCGCCATCGGCGCCGCGCTCCTTGAGCAGCTCAAAGAAGCGCTGGTAGTCGATCCGCGTGTGCCACTTGCCGTTGACGCGGAACCGGCCGCTAGCGATGAGCACGCAGCAGCTGTGGGCGTGCTCGGCCGCGATGCCGTAGTCCAGGCCGCGCTCCTTGAGCTTCTTGTCGAGCGCGGTTACGAACTCGGCCACCTCAGCGTAGAACGGCACGTTCGCCATGCTGAGGCCGGCACCCGCGCTCGTAGAGGTGCCGCAATACGTGACGCCCTTGATCTCGACGAAGCACGGCAGGCCGCGCTCGACCAGATCGGCGTACCCCTCTACCTCGTCCTCGACGTTGAAGCCTTTGACGAGGGTCAGTCTAAAGACCGTACGGTGCTTGAAGCGCTTCTCACGCAGGATGTCGAGGCATCGCTGGAAGCGCCCCCAGAAGTCGCGGTGCAACGGCCTGTCGATCTTGCGCAGAGACTCCTTGTTGCTCGCGTCGATGGACACGTAGAGCTGTGTAACGGCCTTGAGAGCCGCCAACTGGTCCGGGTGCTGCGCGTTACAGACCAGGAAGCTCGAGATGCGCTCCGCATGCAGCATCCCGAGGAACTCGTTGATATGTGGGTAAAAGATGGGCTCGCCCACGAGGCTCAGAGCGCAGTGGCGGATCCGCATCGCCTCGGCGAACCGCTCGGCACGCACGCCCGGCACTCCGCGCATCATCTTGATCTTCTGGTAGTGACCCGCCTTGACACCCTCGAAGACGAGCTCGGGCGGATCCACAACCCAGCGCCAGGTTGTACCGACGGGGTTCGTACCATGCCGCCAGCAAAACACGCATTTATTCGAACATGAGAGAGACGGCGTCGTTTCCATACACTGGTGCGAGGCGATTCCGTAGAACGAGTATTTGTAGCAGGAGCCGCGCCCACGCAGTGCTGACTTCGTCCACCGGCAGATCTTGACGCCGGAATGTGAGCCCACAATAGAATAGCCTTGTTTCGTTAGTGAGTTATATGTAGGTGACCCCTTCGGTACCATTTCTTTAATTGTTTGCGGCGGTCTCTTTGAGTTGGATTTGCCGTATGTTGTGAAGTCAACGGCGATAGGGGCTACTCCTTTCGACCCGTTGGAGTCGGCTTGGTTTAATTTCATGATTCGCCCCAAATCTTCGACATCGTCGATGTTGGTCGTCTTTTTCTTGTTTGTCTTCTTCAATTGAACCAATTCCTCGTTCGTACCCTCGTCATCCTCCTCTCCAGAGGCATATTCAAAATCGCTTTCGTCGGCATCCCCGCTTCCTAGCACACCTTCCCCGAGACTTCCTGTGGTCGTAACCAGTCTAAGAGCATCTACCACACCCTCGGTCCATTCTTGTAGTCGTTGAACGAGATCCACTTTCTTATCCCCCATGCCTAACGGGAAGGCTCGCTTTCTACCCGTGAGTTTCGCCATCCATCTATCAACCTCCTTCGCCTGGAAACAGAAACCCTCTGCTTCAGTCGGCCATCCTTCCCGGTCACCTAACCCGAATACAGAATATCCCAATAGACCTGACAACGGAGCCGTGTCTATTCTGAAGTCATGATGGGTTTCCTGCAGGTGTTCCAGGACATTATCATTGATCGTGTCGATGTTGTAGCTGGGTATCAAGAATAAATAAAAGTATTCAATAGGTGCGGCCGAATCTGGTGGTTTAGGAGGGCTGATAAAATATTCATCATAGTCTGCCTCTGCCAGATCTAGGACGCTAGGGTCAAGAAAGCGGTCTTTGTGCTCGGCTCCATCCTCACAGAGCGCTCTCTTCAGACTCTGTGCGAAGCCCTTGGCTGTCTTGGCAGTGGTTGTCGTCAATGACGAGTAAAAGACGAGGACTTGGGTACAACGGTTGTTGCCTGTGCCGGAGTCTTTGTCCAGGACTTCCGGTTTCCGTATTTCGCCCTTGATGCGTCGCGGCCCACGTACTACATCCTGTGATGGCGACTTGACTGGTGCCACTACTTTTTCGCCCACAGAAATGGTAAGCTCAACAGGTGTCAACTTCCCAGTAGAGGCGGCTGGGAGCGACGTTGCTGTCACGAGTGGTTCTCTAGACGGGCGCCGCGTAAAGAAGGCCCATGCGACAGAAAATAAAATTGTCGCCACAACAAGAGGCAGTCGGTGGTTGTGCCACAATTCAAGCAGACCTGTACAAAAATTTAATTACAACGAAGACAACACATAATCTTAGCAGCTCACCTCCTGTTGGCCCTAAATTTTGCCATTCCATCTTCTTAGTATCCGCCATCGCGACCGAAGCTTGGTATATACCCCAATCTCAGATAATGGTCAAGAAGAAATGTTGATGGAGATTCGAGGGGCTCTTATGAGTAATGGAGGGGCAGTCCCTACATTAATTTTCAGTGGGGCTGAGCCCACTTGCAATTGACGCTTCCATTTAAGTAGCGCGCATTGTGGCCAAACCGTTATGACAATCCACAGTTCAAATTCAACCTCACTCCTTACTCTGCTTTTGCTATTATATCACATGTCTATCTGCTGCTCCCCCCGGGTGCACATACTTATCGCCCCTTAAAGCAATCGACATTATTAGGGAAAATTCACCTCTGCAGCATTTTCTTTCAAGATTTGATATCTGACTGCGGAATATCATATAGCCTGATTAGAGAGACTGATAACCTGTTGCCACCAGCGATAGCTCGTCCAGACAAAGCTCGTAACGAGTCTTCCCAGTCTGTCTGTTGTGATACATTTTTATAAATACACCTGGGCTACATGTACCAGGCTGATGAGGACCTTAGTAAGACATCAGGTCAATAGCGGTATGATGGCCTTGCTCGAGAACCCTCTAACGATGTAGGCAACTATTATTACTCCAGGAGGTTCAAACACAACAGCACAACAAGCTCCAAAATTTTTGTAGTATATCAACCACTCAAACGTCCGGATCGCTCGAATCGGTTGGTGTTTCTGGCTGTAAGTTGAGTCGAGTGTCGGCATAGTCGGTTAGCACATCCCTTGCCCAGCACACTGTGACCATTATGGCCAAGGCGTTCCACTGGTGTTGATTCCTCTCGGCCATGTGAAGCCGACATGGCACATGGATAATTGCATTTGGATCTGCGGCATCCAAAGTAACAACAGTGATGATGTGCTTTATAATGACGAAGCCAAATATGACAGGAGGTTGGCTTGGTTCGTCTGCACCCGAAGCATAGGCTCTCCATTCCTCCGCCAGGCAGCTCATGTCTTTCTGGATTTGCACTTCCGAGTTTGAGTCATCGGCGACTAGTTGCCCCTGGAACTCGATGATCACGACGTTGGGAGGCAATCGACTGCCATATTCATCAATGGCGCCATCTTTCTTCGCCCAATCCAGGGCCTGCTCAAGGACACGTCTGAGCTGCTTGGCAATGTCAGCCGTTGTAGATTTAATGAGGTCGTCCTTCGTATCACGATCTAAACTTTTATCCTTATGGATGGCGTATTCCTCGCTTCGTATGTCCTGGATGCGCGCATGAACTTCAATCAATTTACGAAGCGCCACTGCACCTTTAGAATCGTTAGTACAGCTGTACGTGGGCTTCGAGGGCAAAGGAATCTCCCTCTACCTCGGTACTCTAACTTATCTGTGCGCGCATAGATTCGAGGGCGAATACTCTTAGTTTTTGTCTTTATATAGAAGAGACTGTCGGGGAGAGGAATGCCCCGGAAGTGCATTCTCCAGGTTGACGGCATTAGAGTGAATTCGTTTCGGGCGTTCAAGATCGTGTTGAGAAATATCTGCTCCTGGCGCCATGGACTATCGTTTTCCGACTCAGACTCTGCACCCGAGTCTGCATCTGATTCTGCGTCCGTTTCGCTATGAAAACCCGCCTCAGACCTCGGCGATTTTGGACTTGCGGAATCTGTGGGAGATCGCTTGATAGGGTTTGCCATCGTGGAAGAAGCTTCCCAACTATCCAACTTCCCCTCATCATCCCAGTCGTGGTGAGAGCCATTTACTTTCTCTTCTTCATAGGTACATGTGTCTTCTGCCTTGGTGCTTTTGTGTATCTGCTCAGAGGGTGTAGGCTGAGTCAATAAATATCCGTTCGTTACATTTTCGCCCTTGTTGTCACTGTCGTCTTCGCTTTCCTCCTTGACCTTACTATTTGCAATATGACCCTCGAGCTTTGTGGGGTTGATCGAGGACTTGGGCTTTGCAGATACGGGCTTGGATACACGGCCTTGCAAGACTTTATTCGAATCTTGGCCTGGGTTTGGCCCGGCGCTTGAACTTCTTAAAATTCCAGGCTTGAGGGACCTGGGGGACAGCCAACTGGGCCAACCCGGCATGATGGTATTGCAAAGACAAAAGGAAATTGGAAGATCAAGTTGTGGTCTTGGGTAGGAGTATAGAAAGAGTCAGGAAACGGGATGTTGAATATTGGCCATATGTTGCTAATCTGGAAGAGAGAAAGCAAGAATCGTCACTACCACCGACAGCCGGTACATCAGTACAAGCTGCAAACCTGCAAAGAAGATCCAAAGTGCTATCGCCGAGGCATACAGGACTGACCCTTGCAGAACAAAACGAAGGGGAATTTAAGAAGCGTGCAGTCTAGCCTTTTTGGTGTGTCAAATTGTATTTTTATTAGTATTCTATACCGACTTTGCCTCAAAAACCAATAGCAAGAGAAGGGATATTGGGACACAAGGGATCCTTAAGGCAACTGTCATGGCACGGTTACTTCAAGTTATTTTTTGCTAGGGAGACAAGCTTACATATTACCAGGATGGCTAATAGCTTGGTTAATGCCAACTCTACAAAGGTGTCTGTTTCAAGCTTTCCCTTAAGTTATCTCCAATCGAAACAGCATTTACTAGCGGTACCTGCCAACTGATACCCCGGACCGCTTTACCAGTATCAGGCAGGTAGTAGAAAAACCCCTTCATGGGCGCACCTCCTTGCTGCCAACGGATCCCTTGGGTATGCACAGCGATCTAAGTATTAACAATATGGAAACCGATCCTAATATGCCACAAAATCATTATTATAGCCGGCTATCTCTATCTATATCTGGGTAACACTAATACCACGGGGCAATGTCTTATATAGCTGTGGCTTTCAAGGTTCTACATACACATCTAATCTACCTATGTAAATTCAACAGCTCAGGTCTATGTTACATAGGTGTACATATTGAGAAGCTAATTTATCTTATAAAAGTCTTGTGCTACTCCCTGTTTGGAGTATTCTATACCTTGCTCTAGCTGAGATTTCCAAATACCTTATTGCCGGAGTAAATACGAGGTATCTTATTGCTGTTCATTTTCGGCAGAAGTAGGTACAAATAAAGGAAGTAGCTAACAGCTTGCCTGCCTTCCGTACTTTGCATTATGGTGGCTCAGTCGACCTGGAAAGGGGCTGGTTGGTTGCAAAAACGGGTACTGCCATGTAGGTAAGGTAGGTGCGTACATGATGTATGTGACAAGGTAACTACCACTTTATCAGAATGTGCCTGCCTGCCTACGAGCACCTCAAATCTACATATACAGACAAGGTAGGTACATCTACCTAGCTTAGGAAGGAATCTTTGACATGTCTATGTATGTAAGCATCACTACTAGTGCTCCCTAAAAGACCTGTACATTGGGCATATTATGGCCAGGTGAATACACGTAGTATGTAGTGTTTAGACTCGAGATGTTGTATAAGCTACCTACTGCCTTTAGCCGTGGGCAAGCAGGTGAGTTAGGCGGGCATTTGAATAGGTATGATGTCACCCTCCAGGTGCAGAAGCGGGCATGAAAAGGCAAAGTCACCACTACCAAATGAAGTTAGTATAGTATCCAATAGTCGGATAATACAATCTTCCACTCATATTTTAGCCAATGACAATGTCGTGTTGATGTCTTGCATCTTGTAAGGTTGTAATAGGTAGCAAGCAGTAAGTATGTGAATTTTGCGACAGTGGGTATACCAATAAGTAAGTCACCTCACATCGCGACCAACAAACGCGCCACAGCCCGAAACGCATTGATCTGGTGAATCCATCACCTTTAATGCTTCCCTGTCGCCTGGTCTTTCTACACTTTCTGTATCCTAGGCCGACAACATACCTTCTCAGGAATTCACGGACTCGTCCTTATTTTTGCAGGCATATTCTAATGTTCAAGTCATCTTGAAATTCTAGACGACCGGCTTTTGGCCTTGGCCTATATTTTATCTCAATCTCTCCCTACATTGCGCCCAAGTTTCCTATGCGTATTCAGCCTCCTCTCCTTCCACAGCCTTCTATCTTAATATTGAGATATTCAATTACACCAGTACTTGGCCAATCCAGCATTATAGAACTGCATCTGTCGCACCCATCGGATATTTAGACGATAACTGCCGTTTTTACTATTGCAACCGGTCATATCCGTCCTCTTTGCCAGTCTTTTCCCTCTTCCTGGGACATGCGCAACAGCCTTCCCAAGTAGGACTTTGCGGCACTCACCATGGCAGACTACAGTAAGATGAAGGTTGTCGAGCTGAAGGCCGAGTTGAAGCGCCTGGGTTTGCCACAAACCGGGCTCAAAGCCGAGCTTGTTTCTCGGTTAGAAGTTGCAGCTTCCGAGGGCGAGCCACCCGCAGCATCTGCCGAAGCGCCTAGCGAGACCGAATCGACAGCAGAAGCGGATGAAGTGCAACCCTCTGACGATGTGGCATCTGCTCACGAAACACAAGAGCCGCAACACCAAGAACCTCCGCAAGAACCGCCACAAGAACCTGCCCAAGCACCTGCCCAGGACCATCAGAGCGAGACGAGCAACGGCACAATTCAGCATAGCCCTAGCCGCGATGATGCTAAGGTTCAAATTACTTCGAGCACAGGCTTGTCCGAAACGCCGTCTCTTGCCACCACTGAACTGGTTCAAGATGTGCAGAAGCGCAAGCGGAGGTCGACGACTCCTCCACCCTCCGCCGAGATCGCACGAAAACGGCCGCGACAGAATGATCAAGAAGTATCTCGAGACGTTCCTACATTATCATACGAAGCATTAGAGCCGCAAAACAGCGTTGCTCGAGAGCCATCGACGGCTGACATTGAGATGGCACCCGTGCAAGACGAACCCCACGCAGAGAAAGAGCCGGCGTTGGAGGAAACGGATGGATTAAGTAGCAAAGAGCCGTCAAACGGTGTCAATGTGACCGAGACGATGCCGCCTGATGAGAATGCTCTGCTTGATAGGAGTGGTGTTGGAGGCGCGGAAGATAGTCTCATGGCTGAACCTGACACAACAAGCTATGAAAGGGAGACGTACTCAGCGACAAGCGAAACCTTAGGTCATGCTGCGCATGAGACAAAAAGCGACTATCTATCACCCGAGCGGGATATAGAGCCGTCCATACATCCTGCAACTAATGCACTCTACATTAAGGATTTCATGCGGCCACTTAAACCACAAGCTGTCCAGGAACATCTTTTAGAGCTTGCTACCCCGGCCAGCAGCCCAATCGACCATAGCATCATTTCCAACTTCTATCTAGACAGCATTCGAACCCACGCGTTTGCCGTCTTCACCTCGGTTTCTGCAGCTTCCCGTGTGCGCACTGCCCTGCACAAACGCGTTTGGCCCGACGAGACCAACCGCAAGGCGCTTTGGGTAGACTTCATGCCACCCGAGTGTTTCGAAGATTGGGTTAACACCGAGCTACAAGCTAAAGAGAGAGGTAGCATGCCTCGTTACGAAGTCGTATATGATCGCGATATCGATGGCAATGTCGTCGCCAAGCTAGAAGAGGTAGATGCGAGTCAGCCCACCAAACGGGGACCTGCCTCTCCTGTAGCTCTGCTTGATGGTAGAACTTCGATTCCAACCGGCCCATCCCGCCCCTCAGGAATTGAGAATGCCCCGACTGGCCCGCGCAATCCCTATGCTCACAACGGGCCGGGCCCCATGTACCAATCCCGACAGGACAGACAAGATAGGCACGACGCAGGCTTCATAAGAACAAAGTCTGGCCCACCCGTTCTTTACCGACCTGTGCCTCCTGAACTTTCCCAGCGTCGCCTTGATATCCTCGCAAAAGCAAAAGACCAACTATACGACGAGGAATCCGGCAGGGACTATCACAGATACTACTTTGAGCGAGATATTTTTCTGGTCGACCGCGGTCCTGAGATTTTCCTGGGCATTCGGCCTCCACATAGAGAAAAGGAACGACGCGAACTCGCCCGCAATGGTGGTATTGATAATCGTGATCGTAGCTTTCGTGATCGCCGCGGTCCTCCTGGACCACCAGGTGGCGGCGGCGGCGGTGTTGGTGGTGTTGGTGGTGGTGGACGTCGTCGACGCCGGGCCCCTCGTCCCCATGGTGTTCCAAGGGGTGGTGATCGCTTCCGCCCTCCTGGCTCGTCCTACGAAGACCGATTCGCGCCAGATGATCGACGACCCCCTCGCTACGGAGGAAGTAGCCGTCGCCAGGACAGTCACCGGTACTAGACTGTCTGAATCTTTCAGGTATCGACCAGTACAACATGTGATAGTTAGGGACGGGGTTATAATGCCCATTAAGAAGAGAGTTGTACTCCAGCACTTTGTATAATATACACCAAAGACGGATGCGTCCATTCCAGCAGCAACAGGATACACCAGATCCTACCTGTGCCTGAGAGGGAGGGAAATGGGCTGTATAAATAAGACTAAGGCTTTGTGTTGCCTATTTAGTCTAAAGGGGGAAGATTTTTTATAAAAAAAAAAAAACAAGAGGTGTGGATGTATACAAGGAAAAAGAGAGAGAGAAAGAGCTATGAACGAAAGCTTAGTACTGAGGTGATGAGTGATCTCGGATCGACATCGAGAGTAGGAAGTAGCAAGTTGGGATGATAATAATACGGCTTTTTTCCTCGTGGTAGTTTTGTAGTGTACTTAAAAAAGGTGACGACGAAGAAGGAGAAGAAGAAGAAGCAAGGGCGGCTTATTGTGTAGTAGGTATTAGTAGTATTAGTAGTATACAAAACATTCTCTAAAAAAATGTCAGTTTGTAATAACCGTCAGTTCTGTATTTTCTTCTGTCGTTTTCCTAATCCTTCTTATCCCTGGATACAGCGGGCAGGATCTTGCTTCTCGGTTGGTGCTCTCTCTCTCATATTTATGTGTCTATTACAATGTCGTGTTAAACAGAAAGAGAAATTTGTGGTTCATTGCAAAGTAGCTGTAAAATAGATGGTGAGTGTAATGACGCTTCGTTTTGACCTCAGGTTTCTTACCACTGGAACAAGATAGATACTAGGTTAGCTTTGCATACTAGATGATACCTTCAGGTCCATCATTCAGAGCTAGCTTATTAGCTAGCTATCGTATTTGACTTTCCAATGGCTTGTAATCTAGCTGTGCTTAGGACTGTATTGTAGGGAGAGCAAGAGTACCATTAGCAAACAATAAAAGAGCAAGTGGACAGTAACAATGTAGCACAAATAGAGCGGTTGCATAGAGCATTTGGTGGTAAAGATGTTGGCACGGATATCATGTTATAATTGCTTCGTTACTACCTCAATATGAAATAAAAAAACACGGCATACTTGACATATACTCGAAATTTCATTTTCATCAACTATGAACAACCCAAGCCAGCGCCGTATGGAAATCAATACCCAGTCCTCCCAGAAATAAATAAGTGCCCCCAGACACGGCGAATATCAAATTCAAGCAGCAGCGGCCAAGGGCGTCGGCTGGACACCAACACGTTCCTTACTCAAGATGTCAAGCATGAACTGAGACGGGCGATTGTCCTTGTAAACCGCCTGGCAGGCCTTGAAGGCCCGCACGTCGTCAATATACTTATCGAAGAGATAAGCACTGTCCATAGGACCACCACGGGCCTCGGGATGGAACTGGGTAGAGAAGATGGGTCGAGAGATATGGCGCATACCCTCGTTGCTGCCGTCGTTCAAGTTGACAAAGTACTCCTTCCAGTCACTAGGCAGGGTGCTGGCATCCACAGCATAGCCATGGTTCTGGCTTGTAATATGGCATTGCCCAGTGGTCAAGTCGAGGGAGGGGATGTTGTGGGCTCGGTTACCGTACTTCAGCTTGATTGTACGAGCACCAGCTGCCAAAGCAAGCAGCTGATGGCCGAGGCAAATACCCATGACGGGGACCTGGGAGGTCTCCATCAGCACCTGCAAGTTGTGCACGGTGGACTGGCAGTGGGTCGGGTCACCCGGGCCGTTGGAGATGAAGATGCCGTCATAGTTGTCGGCAACCTTCTGAATCTTGAAGTCGTAGGGGAATACTGTTACGCTAGCCCCGCGGCTGACAAGGCTTCGGAGGATGTTCTCCTTGACACCGCAGTCAATCAACGCAATGTGATACTGAGGGTTGTGGGCCTCAACAACGAAGGGTGCCTTGGTGCTGACCCGCTTGACCAGGTTAATCTGGCCGGGATCGATGAAGCTTTCGTCCTCGTCTGCATCATACTCGTCTCCAATAGAGATCCTTGCAAGCGAGGAACCCTGCTCTCGCAGGTGCGTGACAATAGCACGAGTGTCAACGCCAGAGATGGCAGGGATGCCTTCTCGCGCACACCATTCTCCCAAGCTCTCCACAGCGGTCCAGTGACTGTATTTCACAGCATGATCGGCTACAACGATACCGGCACACTGGATATGCGGCGATTCGAAGTGTCGCAGCAAGTTCCACTCGTCGCGGGCGGATGAGGGCACACCGTAGTTTCCAATGAGGGGTTGGGTGAAGACCAAGATTTGGCCACGGTACGAGGGATCCGTCATCGACTCAGGGTAGCCGACAAGGGAGGTAGTGAAGACGGCCTCACCCGAAATGTTAGAGTTGGCGCCAAAAGCCGTTCCGTGGAAGACGGGGCCATCCTGAGGCTTGTCAGTAGGAGTCAACGTTCAGCGGAACAGTCACAACTTACACGGATAGTAAGAGTGGCCTCGTTACCGGAAGCAGGCGCGGTAGCTCGAGACAACTTGGAGGGCATCTGTCGGCCCTTGCTTCCTTGGTTGGTCTTCATAGCCATCATAGCAGTCGCGGAGATGAATCGAATCTGGGGCTTGAGCCCAGCGGCCCCCATGGCCACGGGCTTTGCAGCCTTCAAGGTAATTCGGGAAAACATGACGTTGTGTTTTATTTATTAATATGTTAGAGAGAGGCTACTGAGATTATTCAATGGCCCCCTAAGCGGAAAGAGACCGCCACAAGTGGTCTGATCCATATTAGTATTTTTGGCGGTGAGTCAGGTGGTTAGTAGGTAAAACGAACCAGAGATATAATCCTACAAGAACGAGATATTAGCAAGAGTCATACTAAAACCAACAATTGTTTATTCTTCATCTCATATAATGCAATTTGCAAGCATGAGCGCAGAAGACGCTGTCGCTAGCGAGATTGAGTGTTGTGGCGGCGGAAAACTTGGAGAGGTGAGGTCATAACGCAACCCCCCAAAACAGGGGAGCTAGTCATATCGAGACAATGAGATAATACACACCTGCGATGTGAAAACTGACGAGCGCCCGTTCATAAGGGCAGTGGTAGCCTGAAGCAATCAGAATAGGCGGGAATGAAGAATTGAGTTGAGGCGATGTGGGTTAGTTTTTATTCGTGAGCACGCGCGGTGTTTGTTGAGCTGTAGGGAAAATTTGGATGTAAAAGAAGGCAAAGAAGTAGAAAAGGTCTGTTGGACGGTCAGATCGTTTTGAAGAGCGGAAAAAAGGTGTCGATAGTGGGGTCGGAGTCGGTGTGAATTGGCCATAGGCATCACTCGGAAAAGTCCACTAAAGCAAGAACTAGTCGGGAGTAACCCACCTTTCAGGCCACAAACCAATGAGAGCGCGCCTATTATAGCCCAACTTAGCACTTATTCAGCTATACTGCATTGGCCCCGCTGCTATCTACTACCACTGCGACTCTCCCATTCCGAAAGCGGCGAATGATCCCTCCTGGCGGGCCAACAAAACACATCGACCGGTGTTACAGCTCCGTTATACTTGCAGATAGTTTGAATAGATGCATTCTCGTCACCGCCACTGCCTCGGCCATCTGTTTGAAGCAGGTAGTTTTATTATTCTCCTAGGAAATGTTGAATGGGCGATGTGTAATTGGACGAGTACGAGGCTTTTGCTGTCGAGAACCCTCCGGGGGGTCTAATAGATATTAGACGCAGAGGGATATGACGATGCCACGTGCCTTCGAAACTCCTTTCATTTGGTAGATTGTGGTCGATCATTTTGAATAGTTAAGCTGCGGAACCCAAGGCCCCATCAGACTTTTTTGACACACTTCAAAGCCAAACGCTCTAGTTGTCAATTGACAATGTGCCCCTGGAAGATGCCCGTTGAGCTATTCTGGAGGCTGCTACCACAAATAATTACCTGCTTAAAGGCGGTTCGAGAGGAATGGGGCGAGTGCGGTTCAAGGCTAGAGGAAAGGGAAAAGGCAAAGACAATACAGCATCTAAAAAATTATAACTACTGCGCCAGTCTTAATGTGCTTGATCCATATTGCCATCGTCTCTGTGTTGGGCCTTTGGTTACAAGCATAGCGGAGTAAACAATTGCCAACACGTCTTAAGGGGCAACTCCAATATGCATGATATTGGCTCAACGAAATCTTTTAGCTGTCTATCGCAGAGCGTATCCTTACAACTCGACTCGAGTTGACTACAATACATATTTATAAGCTCTAATGTGAGCTCTGGCACAGAGACCCGAGTCTTGACACGTATGGACAGACAGTCCTAATTAATAGACTACATATTCATTTAGATTCAAGACTCCTTCCATGTTTAGTAGGCTGATATATGGCCTCTTTGATAGTGGTACAGATCTATATATTGATATATATATACTCTCCTATCTTTGTTTTCGTCTCGTTGCAAGTAGGTAGTTATAAAGCACCGAGCTCTTTTAGTTTTGCAACCATGCTGTCCACATCCTCAACCTTACCACCGCCTTGTCTCGAGGCGGGTTCTATAAGCATGTTAGCATGTGATATCCTCAATGAGAAAGAGGAAATGCCAATATGGCAAAGATGTAGCAGATGCTCGACCAATAAAAGAAATGATGACGTGAATACGTACCAGTCACCTTAACAACCTTTAACCTCCTCTCGTTTGCTACACCAAGATCCGATAGACTCATCTTAACAAGGGGCTTCTTCTTCGCCTTCATGATATTCGGTAGACTAGCATATCTCGGCTCATTGAGTCGAAGATCCGTTGTGATGACCATAGGTAGCTTGGCGCGGACAGTCTCGACACCGCCGTCGACCTCCTTCGTGACCTCGACCTTGTCGCCGTCCTTGAACTCGACGCGGCTGGCCTGTGTCGCCTGCGACCAGCCGAGTAGGCCAGCCAACATCTGTCCTGTCTGGGCGGCATCGTCGTCGATGCTTTGCTTGCCGAGAATAATCAGGTTGCTCTTCTCCTTCTCTACGACGGCGCGCAGCATCTTAGCTACGGCCAGGGGCTCGAGCGCACCCTCGTCCCCGTCCTTCGTCTCGACGTGGATCGCACGGTCCGCGCCCATGGCCATAGCCGTTCGCAGGATATCGACCGCCTTCGCGGGGCCCGCCGAGATAGCGCAGATGTCTTCGACACCGCCTGGCGCACGCTTCTTCTCGCGGATGCGTACCGATTCCTCAATGCTTAGCTCGTCGAACGGGTTCATCGAATGCTTGACGCCGGCCGTTTCGACGCCCGTCTGGGCTTTATTTACGCGTGGCTTGACCTAAGCGGCATTCCAGGAGCGCCGTCAGCTTCCGATGATATTCAATTAAATGAAGGTGATGGCGCGTTCAACTTCTTCGAGGCGGCCTTATATCACGAAGTCGAGCAGAATCAAGGCCTCGTAGTTGGAGGGGAACCTCGCAGAATCGAAGAATCGGGGCATTGGAACGGGGCTGGTATTCAAACAAGGGAACGGCTTACAGCATAGTCAATGACCCGTTTCACGGGAACTAGAATCCGCAGTGCAGACATGACGAGAGAAATATATGCTGCGACGCCCCCTTCCTACAGTTTTGCGGAAGAATTATGGTGCAATTGGTGTTAGGACATAAGGTAGATATTCAGGTAGTGTTTCTCGGCGGTCGGACAGGTACTGAGGAAGCCCACTCTCGATGACGCGGGAAAAAAGGCAGGCGACACCGGCAGTAGCCGATGTCCTCTGCCTACTTTCAGTCGACCGAGGTCAACATGCCCCACATGCCCCACATGATTCACCAATCACCTTCTTTGCCTACTATCTCGTAGAGCATCATGTAAGGCCTGTCCATGACATGAAATATGTTAGCTCGTGATTTTCTACAGATATTCACGAATGCCTAAGTAAAAAAGTGAAAGAGAGATAACTGTCATTTACATGAATATTTTGATTTCATTATATGTCTCCCGCTGAAGTGCGAGTGCACCTCTCAGCTCCCACATGCCAGAGGAGCACCAGAAGAAAGCGAAAGCAGGAGCGGAAACAAGATCGCATCAAGCCATGTTCACTCGCTTTGACAATCAAAATAACACGCTACTACTATGCAGCTCCCATTTAGTAATACAAAAAAAGAAGGGCCAGCTAGTTTGCAAGTATATGCTTATAATATATACGATGTCAGAACTGAAATTAGGCTCCCATCAGCACTTCAATGTTCGTAAGGCTTTATTGCTCATTTCTTCGTTTGGATCGACTGGATTTATTCCAGCGCCGCTTATTGGCTTTTCCCGACTGAGCCACCCAATCTAAATTACCAGTCATCCCATTCATCATCCTTCTTGGCCGTCGCCGGCGCCGGTCCTGTACTTTTCCCTACCGCTTTGCCCATGGCTGACGTACCGATAGAACTGTGCTTGCCACCGGTACCGTGCCTTTGGTCTGCAAGCGATGAGAAGCTATCCCAGAAATCTTTTTTACTTTCATCAAGTGGCACTTGGGCCGATCGACTACCACCGACATGTGCATCAGGGCCCTCGACGAAGCGGTTGAACCTTTCCTGTGCGCTCATGGCACCGGCTTGAGCGACACGGCCCACATTGCCAGCAGCAACCCGGGCCTGAGACGCAAAGTCGGTTTCTGATAGCTGTGTGCGGTGCATTGTCAGTGACATGGGCCAAGGCAATGATTGAAAGTAGCATGGTAACGTTAACTGAAGTAGAACAGAGGATGAGACCTACTTGCTTGGCCGTAGGCTGGATAAAATCTTCGTTGATTCCTTTGGCGGTTTTCGTGACTGTGGACGTAAACCATCCAAATCCCTTTGTCAACGCGGCCACGGGGTCTTTCTGCAGCTCCCCTAAGTCTGGTATCCCACCGCTACCCCCTGTGTTCGTTGGCATGGCCGTGTTTCCAAACCCGCTATATTTTCCTCCCTGGCTTGGGGGAAGATCATTAGGCCGGGACGCATTCTCCTCGCCCAGCCGTGCGAAGTATCTATCATCAACCTTTGCCTTAGTTCCTAGCTGGTGTGGGCTCTCTGTCCTTCTCGTTCCATTTAATGGCGTGCCAGATCTACTTATTTGCCGCGAGCCACTAGTGGACGGCTTCGTAGTCGCACTCGCAGTAGGCTGGGGTGTGCTCCGTCGCTCACCAGGGACATATTCCCTGTTCTCAACCTTCGCACTGAGCCTCTCCTTCCATTCCTCGCCTACCTCGCCGCTATATCGTTCGGAGATGGTTGCATCGTCCCAGGTCAGGCCACGCATCTTGGTATCCTCGTGTTCTTCGAAGAACTGTCTCCATCTATCGTTCCCGCCTAGCCGCATGCGCTCAATCTCGCCTTGCTTGAAAGCATCCATAGTCACAGAGCGCACAAAGGAGATGTGCACGCCGAGGCCGCGATGCACGCCGGCACAGGACAGGCAGATGAAGACGCCGAATTTCGGAGACGCCCATTGCGGGTTCGGGGCGTTACAGTCGCAGCAGTTGTTATTGTTGTTTGTTTTCTGGATCGCGAGGAGCTGCAAAGTACGCCCGGTGGTCGTGCTGGTTAGCAAGACTGCAAAGCGTGTGTGGCTTGGAAGTTTATGAATAGATAGTAACAGAAAGTCATGCCGTGCCAAGTGGGATGCTTGCAGAAGTACACATGGCCAATTTAGCGTACCTTGGACCTCGTCTCAGGATCAACCTCCCACATGTTTGGGCCTTCTTTTGCGATGCCAGGCGTAAATGCGAAAGAATGATTTCGGATTCTAAGAAGGGTCTGATTTCGATTATTGCGAGGCGGTTAACATGCATCAGGTACTTAACCTAGTCCCTTGGGCAGTTTGACCTTGAAAGAAGCGACGTTCATCCAGGTAACTCAATCAGGACACCTAATTGGTCGATCGGCCCCCTATTCTACCTACACAGGTATATCCCGAAGTTCTGCCAACAAAGTGCAAGACCGGCTCAGCTACAAAACAAAATGTTCAAAGTTGACCAAATTATACACGTACCCGTATATCTATCTATTGAGCTACGAAAAATTACTATCCGTCGCTGATGTACCTGTCTACCATATTGAACGAGCAAGACGATCGTATAGAATGACGGAAGTCTTGCGTCAAAACTACAGACGGGCCAGCCTATTTAAATACTCGCCCAAACTTGCGGCGGACTTACACTATGTGCATCATGAGCTCGACTGGCCAAATCCGAGCTAATTCAACATGCTTACGCAGCTAACAATTGCTGACAATAAATCTCACTTGTACGAAATCAACGGACATGCCCAAAATCAATTAGTCGTATCTCTATTATCGCTCGTGAACTTTTCCCCAGTCCCGTTTAACGCCTTTTTCTGGCGACCACCTAGTGTACAACCCGACAATGCGCAAGAGACTGAGAGAAAAATGGCCCGTGAGAATGAATATGGATGTTAAAAGAAGCGGAAGCATCATGACCCAGACGTTTATCAAAGATGCAGCGTAACTCATACGACAACACCTGGTCGACAATATCAAGAAGCCATATCAACTACTGCTCTCGGGTTTCGTATCTATCATAAATTCCACCTGTTCCTCGTTCATCGCTACAAATGCTCGACACCTGCGCACACAGCATGCCTAAACCATGATCACCACATCTGTAGAGGTCGTGACTTGCGGCTCATCTCCTAGTCAATAGGTGCATGCTGCCCAAGGGGTCGGTGGGGGAAACTAGGCCGTGTCTGCAGGGACAGCTGCCTCCTCTTGACCGTTGGTCTCGGTCTCGTGAGGGATGTTGGCCTCCTCGTCAGTCTTGTCCGGGCTATCGATAGCAACCTTTACAGCGATTTCACGGCCCTCGATCTCCTTGCCGTTCATTTCGGCGACGGCCTTCTGCTGCATCTCCTCACTAGCGAGGGTGACGAAGCCGAAGCCACGACCCTTGCGAGCTTCGCCACGGGCCTGAAGTTTCTTGATCATGAATCGCGGGATAGGTCGGAGTGCGATCTTGGCTGAAGAGGGCTCATAAGCCTTGAAAAGGTCCTTAAGCTATTTCGTCAAGTTAGCACCTCCCGGCACGTAAACGGCAGCAAATATGGAGCTCAAATACGTACTGTCTCCTCAGTCAGGTCGTAAGGCAGGTTAGCGACCATGACCTTGTTCTTGGAGGGAATACCGTCGGCCGGAGGCCCACGCTCACGACGCTCACGAGCAGGACCTTTCTTGTTCTTGTCAGACGCGTCAGCATCGACTTTGTTGTTGGTGACGTCGGTCAAAGGTAGAACCTCAGAGGAGTCGACAGCATCAGTCTTCTCAGCATTTTCCTCGCCAGCAGCGTGTCCGGCATCCTAAGTAATGTCAGCAATCGCTTCCACACGCCAGTCAAGGTATGGGACTCAACATACAGATCGACCACCACGGCCGGTTCGGCCACCACGTCCTCGGCCACGGCCACGGCCGCGACCGGAAGCTCGGCGTCGAGAACCCTCAGCACCCTCGCCACCGGAGGCACCTTCATGCTTCTCGCCAGCAGGCTGGGGGGTACGGGCAAGTTGGACGGAAACCTTGCGCTCTAGGATCTCCTTGCCCGAAAGCTCGCCGATGGCGCGCTCAGCCTCGCTAGGAGTGGAGAGGTCCACAAAGGCGTAGCCAACAGGGCGGTCGGTACGAGGATTCTTGGGGATAGAGACAGACTCACTAAAGAGAATGTATTAGCTAATCGAGCTGATCAACTGCCCTCTCTAGCATGCCAAATCCTAGTCTGCCTGCTGTATGATAGCTCCGGTACTATATCATAAAGACCACATTGGATGTCCATCGTAATGAGGTCATTATGTAAACGCCCTTTCGAATACAGGCCGGTTCAGAGGTAGCAAGGGAGGCTCGTCCGTTATCGATAGGTGCGATGCAAGGCTGTAGGCAGCGCAAGGCGGGAGCCAAGAGTTCGAGGTGCCCACCCCACGCATCAAATATATATGCATGCACGTCTTCCGAGCGACGCATCTGTGCCATGGATCGAGGGGTTCGGCGGGACATACAAGAGCGGAACAGCAGCAGAAACATGTACGAGATTATAAGACTTACACAAGGTAACCCTTGAAGAACTCCTTCAACTCCCCCTCGGTAGTCGCGTAAGCGAGGTTGCCAATGTACAGGCGGCGACCCTCAGCGGCACTGGCATGGACGGCATCTTTATTCTCGTCTTTGTTGTTGTTGTCAGTGAGCGACGTATTGCTCAAAGCGTTGGTAACGTCATTGACAGCCTGTTCGGCGACCTGGGTGATCTTCTCCACAGTGCTAGCCATGATGTCTCGTGGGTGTGGATGATGAGGTTATGCTAGGTGATGGTCGTGATAGCAGGAGGTAGAGATATGTGGACGTTTGCGAAGCAGTTCAGAAATTGAACGCGTGAACAACGGATGATGTCGGGGGAGGAAGATAGGGTGGCTACGTGCCCTAGAGAGTTGGGAGAACTTGAACTGTTGGTCGAGAGTTGACGCAAGTTGGCTTGATAGATTGTGGATTGAGAGGTGTGAAGAGGAGAAAGGAAAGGAGGACTAAAAGTAATGCTGCGACGTGCCAGAATTTTTTGAAGACTGTTTCTGGTTGTGGTGGGTCCTTTGTTGTATGTGCATACGGCAGGTGTGAATGAGACACGACGAATGGGGTAAGGGGCTACTGAATGGAGGGCCAATTAGAATGCAACCCCGTAAGTATGATGCGCAAACGTAGCCAGGTACATTGTATCTTTTCGCCTGAATGCCTGCTCTGTCCACTTTTATATGACGAACAGCAAACCGTACAACGCAGCTGTACAGCAGTAGGCTGGTGCTAAAGGGCCAAAACATACGCTGTACTTAACCTACCTACCTGTGTCCGTGGGGGTGCATTGAACTTTACCTAGGTAAGTCATGGCAGCATAGGTACCTACCTTGAAGATTTGAAGTGTTGCGTGTATACTAGGATCACACTAACTCAAAGTTCTGTAAGGCGAACATCTTCTGCTAGGGATCAAAAGTTGCCCACGCGCGTGTTTGGCCCTTGGGCAGGCGCTCTTCTAGGGTTAAAATGTACGCAAGGTAGAGCATAGCAGGTAGGTACCTGCTAGGGAGCCCTTGACTTACGTTCATGACCTGGTAGAACGTGCATTGGCAGCAACCACCGATGTGTGTATATACTTCACCAGCAACGTAACAACTACTACCTAGGTTAGAAGAGAATCAATGTCTGCCTTACAAGCACGAGGGAGCCAAGAGCCAGCAACTGCTGCCTCAGGTATTAATTCATTCCTACCTTCCTGGTACCTACCTATCTATGCATCCAAGCATACGTAACTAAATAGACATGTTATCTCTAGCTGACAAGCAGCTAACCTGTGCGAAGTCCAATGGAGCACTTCCTGCAAGCAAGAAACTGTGAGTACCAGGTGTTTTCACAGGTTAAATAGTGTAAGTTTCTAACTGCTTCATATCTATCAACTGACCCAATCAAGTTACCAAAAAGCGATGTTGTGATGACGGCTAGATGTAGGTCTGTTTGCCTTTGAGCAACAAAACCATATAACGCAGAGAGTGAAAAGATACAAAAACCATTTTACCTCCCAAACCTATAGCGAGATGTTTGCGCAGGTTAAGGAGGTATATTTGCTTAGACAACTACTCTTTCCTTTAGAGTGATGGCTACTCCAGGGTATGATATATTCAACACTATTAACTTGGGAAGGTACTCCGGTGTTTGAAACATTTAGGATATTTAAGCACACAAAGCTTATGTCAATGCCACAACATACAATCGACAAACAATCATGTATGATTCTAGTAGCCGGCCACCAACAATCTCATTCTTTAGCTATTTGCCATATAATTACTCTTGTTTTCCTTTTTATGGATCCCCAAGGAAAAGACTCCTAATAGTACTTAGAAGTAAGAGGCAACTTCTGCCGGGATCCGCTTTAGTAGCTATGTACCTCAGGGCTGGTAATAACTGTTAGGGGTCTTTTACTTGACAATACCTAACCTAGGTTAGGTAGTTATTGGATCCGCGTAGCACAGACTGTAAACTTGTTTAGTTATAGTCTCATCCAACAGCTGAACTAAAGTTTATGTGAAGTCCGAGTAATGAAACAGTCTATAAGACAACTTGACCTTATTCAAGATATCAGCTTGCTATTTAGTACTACCTAGTAAATACTCAGCAGCTATCTATCTACATACTGTATATACCTTATATACTGTAGGTAAGCACTGCAGATGACGTGCACAAGCGTGTCAGGCATAGTAGCCGCCTCCTTGCTCGTACTAGCTTGGCGCAGATTACGTACCTACCTTGTATGTTGTAGGTATTATGTTATATACCAAATAGGTAAACTGTTTACAACCCACGTATGAGCAGGTAGTAACCAGAAATCAAGGCGTGAAAATATGTTTGCATGGTCTAAAGTAGTTAAGATACAATAAACATTGCGACTGAAAAGCAGAAAAAATACTGCTTATCAAACCGAAAGTATTTTCAAAGCTGTTCAAATGCCGCGCAAAACCAGCAGAAAAGCTGGTAGATGTTAGCAATTATAATTGATTGATATCCGATTGTTTGAAGATCTGGGATAGCGGCACCGTTGGCCGGCCCGGCAGTTGAAGTTCTAGAAGCTGCAGTGACATTCCAACCATCTGGGGTTGTACAAACGAATGCCAGGGTCTGTTACTATATACACACCCACGTCTTGCTGTATCAACGCCTGTTAGCATAAAATTGCCAAAATTTCAGCTGCCTGTTGAACAAGGCGAAATTTCCCCCTTTTGGCCCTTGCAAGAAACGAGATTAGCTCACAAGGCTTGCTGTACCTAGGTAGGTACACGATGGTCAAACTTGTTAATACCTACTACATATTTGTTTATCTTATGCGAGCCACAGCGCAGGCTCCGGCTAGGCATTCCAGCCTCCTCGCAAGAGAAAATCAAATACAAAGCGCAAGCCTCCCGATAACGTTTCTTGTGCAACCAATACTGTGACGTCTTGTTGGTGGATTACGTGCGAGTCAAATTAGTAAGTTGCACATCTCTTTGTGTGCCGACCATGTTAGGACGCCTATTAATACCTACAATATACCTTAGAACGCGCGGTTAGGCGAAAACTTTCAATTTTGAGTTTCACTTTCGAAAGCTGCACTGCCTGTCGCATGCAGCCAGTTAGGTAGAGGGGTAGGACACATTATTGCACATGTTTCATTCTGAATTCTCTCACGTACCAACACATAAGCACATATAGTGAGGAGGTGGCCAGTTACATGGAAGTCCTTAACTACATTATGTAAATAACCCCTCTTACGTAGGAGACATGTACCTTTTTATAGTGCCATGCCTGTTTAGACCCATTCCCGAAACAATGGGAAACAGAAATGAATAAATGAGTAATGCGGCAGGTGTTAGGATACTACTATGTACTACCTAAGCGCTATGCATTACCGAAGTCTATTCCATTGTTAGGCAAAATAGCTGGTACCAAGGCGCAACCAGCATCCGATGGCACGCCGATGAATAAATACCTACCTACAGTACATCTGTACCTACGTTAGCCAGTCTCCCTGCAGAGTCATTATAGGTGAGCTCAAGTGAAGTGATTAATCTTGCGCCACACACAAGTTTAGTACAGTAGGTTTGGGGTTTACGGAGTTCACGTGTGCGGCTATGCTATGTACAAAGCTACTCAGGGTTTTATTCAGTGAAAAGTTCATATCTATGTACCAATCAAATCGGATAACCCAGATTAGAGAGCATTTCTTCAGACGCTAAAACGTCCAATAGCATGACATAAACTTATGTTACAAGTATCCAGGTATCTACACTTTGTTCAAGGGTCAAAAATGATAGATATGTTTTAAGAACAGTAGGTAATCGAGAACACTACTATCTGCCACTATTTTCCACCTCTTTTCATAATAGATTGGACAGGGTGATAATGAAAGCTTCGCGATTTTAATGCTTGCATATCCCCGTCATGGCATCAGAGCAGGATTACACGCAAAACGGAAACGGGGATGCCTCCGTTCCTCGGAAGATGCTCATCCTCTACGGATCTGAGACTGGTAACAGCGAGGATGCGGCCGGCGACATTGAGCGTATGGCCATGAGGCTGCAGTTTCAAACATCACTTGAAGAGATGAATGATATTGAGTTGGTGAGTTAAGGCACCAAAATAAAACAAAATACCCCGGTAATAGTTTGAGGGGTATGGAGAAGCCAGAGGGCGAGTGAGATGAGAGGCGCCTTTAGCATACCAGATATCGTGGTTATGCACTTCCTAACTGCACAATTTCACATTCCACTCCCCCATGTCAGGTTGCGAGCACGAAGAAATGGAAAACGATTCAGATAGAAATTAACTGTCCTCTCGTCCAGAGCGACCTATTACGATATTCCCTCGTCGTCTTCGTTGTTGCTACTACCGGCCAAGGAGAGCTGCCCAAGAACGCTCGCAAGTTCTGGAAGAGCCTCCTTCGCAAACGCCTTCAGCCTGGCTGTCTAAGTCAAGTTAACTTTACCACATTTGGTCTGGGAGACAGCTCATACTTCCAGTATGCATCGAACTTCCTTCTTTCTCATTACCCCTTCCCCATTTCGGAGACCATCCTATGCACTTGAACCCCGAAGGGTTATTCGCTTTGCAAACTGCTAATGTGTCCTGCCGCCCCTCGCTTAGATACAACTGGGCTGCACGTAAACTGGATAAGCGCCTCAAACAGCTCGGTGCAGTCGAGTTCTTGCCTCGTGGCGAGGCTGACGAGCGTCATGAAGATGGGTTAGTACCACCATTACAAACACTTCAGGTCTAAATAAAACGTCGAGCTTAGCTAGCATAGACACAATATCTCACCTCTATCAAGACAGCGCCATGACGCTAACATCATCGAAGCATTGACGGAACTCTATTGTCGTGGTGCCATACTCTCGGAACATACCTAGAAAAAGAGTACCCATTGCCCCCCGGCCTATCGCCTATACCACCGGATGTGCAACTACCTCCCAAGTTTACTCTTGAGTTGACCGTGCTTGAGCCGACCGTAGCCTCTATTTACGAGAGAGCGTCGGACCGCGATGCCGTCGCAACTACAAGCATGTCCCATTCTGAAAATACTAATAATGCGTCGAATATATCAAACTATACTGCGACCAGCCCGTCTAGAGGCACGGATATCCCCGAAAGACTTAACTTATTAAGGGATGCAATTTCCAAGCATTCCATTGGCAATTCGGCTAGAATAAATGAACACGGTGCTCCTGTTGGGCTCCTCCCTGTTCCCGACTCGGAATATGGTCTAGTGATGGAAAATACGCGGGTGACTCCGGATTCTCACTGGCAAGATGTCCGATCACTCCGGTTACTGGTTCCTAATGGGGATAACGGGAAACGTCTAGACTATTTCCCAGGGGATGTGGCCGTCATATATCCGAAAAACTTCCCCCAGGATGTGGACGCTCTCATTGACCTTATGGGCTGGGGAGACGTGGCCGACAAACCCTTCATATACCAGGACCATCAAAGTGCAGATACCCTTAATAAATTACCAAGGAATTGCTATCCCCTGAAGAACAGCACATTACGCGAACTTCTCATTCATAACTACGACATCACCTGTATACCGAGACGTTCGTTCTTCACTCAGATAGCTTGCTACACAGACGATCCCACCCACAAACAAAGACTCAGGGACTTCGGTAATCCGGTATACACCGACGAGTTCTACGATTATACATCACGACCACGCAGGTCAACACTCGAGGTCCTACAGGACTTCCCGACGGTTCAGATACCGTATCAACATATCCCAGCCGTCTTCCCGGTCATACGAGGTCGAGAGTACAGCATCGCAAGCGGCGGCAAGTTGAAACAAGACAGCAGGCACCCGGACGCCACCGTGATAGAGCTTCTGATCGCCTTGGTCAAGTATAAGACCGTTCTGCGCAAGACCAGGCACGGGCTCTGCTCGCGGTATATCGGCTCTCTCGCCGTCGGCACGCCGATCTCTTTAGCTCTCCGCGGCAATTATAACCGGGGCCTGAGCGATGTTAGCGCACCTCTTATAGCTATCGCCCCAGGCACAGGCGTTGCGCCCATCCGCGCGCTTCTACACGATCGCAATGAGCTCCGGGGAAATGAAAGGGGTTTTTCCTCGGACGCCACAGATAGCAGTAGCAGTAGACCCGAGAGCTTCCTATTTTACGGCGGACGGAACCGCGCTGCCGATTTCTATTTCGAGAATGAGTGGCTGGCTGTAGGAGCTAATGTCGTCACAGCTTTTTCGAGAGATCAACAGACTAAGATATATGTCCAAGATCGGCTGCTCGAGAACCATGAGAAGGTTTGCGCGTTGCTCCGCCAGGGCGCCATCATCTGTCTGTGCGGGAGCTCGGGGAAGATGCCTGCGGCTGTCAGGCAGGCTTTATATGATTGCATGGTTAAAGGAGGAATGGCGGCGGATCAGGAGCAGGCCAAGGAGATTTTGCACAAGAAGCACCTGTTCTGGGAGGAAGTGTGGTAAAGCCAGCTTAGCAGCTCCCAGGGATGTTGCGACGGGCTGACTTGGCCATGACCTTTTGAATTAGACGGTGGCCTAGACTATGGACTAGACTGCAACGGCTTATATATCAGTGTTCGTTAGACACCTAAGAAAAAATGAAGCTACAACTGTCTTGACTCTTGACGCATTTGGCAAAACAAAGGGTGTTAGTAACAATTCCCCCATAGTTGATCCTGTCCGTTCAGCGTGATGCAGTTGATAATCTGCCAGCTTCCCTACTTGTATTGCAGATTTTACACAACGACGGACGGTTTCGTTGTCTGATTGTCCATCGCTGGCTACCTTAGCGCAGATAAACTCTTATATAACTTGTGAATGAAATGAAGTTGAGGACTTACACGGAAGCAGAGTCTGCGTAGCATGAAACATGGCAGCAGTTAATAACTTTATATCTGAACCTCTTACCCAGATCAACGATTCTCGAGCTCTTCGTAATACGAGTGTTTTTCCTAGCCATTATGTATTTCCTAATACAGTAGGCATCCTCTATGTATATTGAGTAAGCATACGGGGCTATAAATGCATATGATCCGATCAGACGGAAGAGATATTTTGAGGCTAGGAACTCTTCGATTCTAGAGCATGTGTTCTTCTTGTTTTAGCTGTTGCAGGCGATTACTGTCACTTTAATGTAAGGAAAGCCCTATAAACAGTTGGGCATGTCTATACTTCCTGTCATACGATATTCAAGATACCATAGATGATATATAACGCTATCGCGGTCGGCACCGTTGAGAAGGGGGATACTACCCCCGCGGCGTGTGTTTCTGGCAAGTTTGTCCATGCTGTACTCTCCCTACCCATAGGAAACAAGGACAGGACACAAGACCTATATACATCAAGCACCGAGGCATATAAAGTCCAGGCGCAGTGACGGAAGAGTGGCTCGGGGACGATTCCATGGACGGATCGATATCTCTGCATTCACCATCGCACTTACTATGAAGTCACAAGCTGTTCTAAGCATTGAGGAGTGACAATAACATTAGCTTAGCACCCGATTCTGACTAAGTTAAATTACCAAATGGCACGAGGGGGCTCTTTACTAATCGAAAGTGAAAGCTTCTAGATGATGTGAGCTTCGTCGACGAGAGGTGCTGTCTGACCTAACCCAGTCACTCAGGGGAAGAACTTTGGATATCCGGGGCACGAAGATGTTGTGCTCTCTAAGAACAGCCAGTTTGATGTATTCATAGACTACAAAACTGGTCTCGAGTTCACTATTGGCGGGAGAGTCTCTGCCTAGATTGATAGAGGCTGGCTCTGAGCCCTACGAAGGTTCGACTCCGCGGGTAAGACTACTTCGCTTTGGGGTAGCTTTCATGACTTGGCTTGTGCTAAGACTACATATTTATCTCCTATTTAGTACGCATAGTTCTATTCTACCTGATCTGCTCGTATAATACAAGGCTAACTTCGACTGCGTGGTGGTTCGCAGGTTAGTGCTAAGGACCAGACAATGGAAGGGGTTCTGCATATTATGGGCGTTCGTGATTCTGGTGATAGGAGCTGGTTATCAACAAGATATCTATACATTATGGCACTATCAGGAGAACGGTCGAAGCATTATTGAGGGTTCTGGTTCAGCAATTTTCAGTAGGCATCCTGTAGGTTTTGTAGAGGTATTCGTCCCCAAACTCCCGAGTTATATCCTCCCAAATGGTATTATGCCACTCTACATGCGTCTATCTATTAGAAATCACTGGCAAACAACCTAAAGGGCGTCAGAAAGTTATTTATTGTTCGCATGGACTTTCCGTTGCCAGGGAGTTAACTTGAGGAGGGAGAAAGTTTAGGGCGTGGCAGGTAAATCTCAGGGCAAGAGGCACGGAGTATCTACCTACCTTCCAGTTGGAACCACCCATGTGCCGCCTAATGATTATTGAGTGTGCTACTTCTAGCCGCTGCTTCGCTCTTTCCCAAGTCGCTACATGGGTTGTGGGAAGCGGGCAGTCACCTGGGCAGACCGAGACACAAGGGTCTCAGGGAAGCGTATAGTCCGACATGGGTACGAACAGCGTCGAGATAGAAAGGATTAAAGGACCAAATAGCTGAGAAGCATTTGGGGTATATGAATTCATCGCCATGTCTGTTTTCTTAATTTCATACCGAGCTACGAACTTCGCGTGGCTTGACTTGGATTGGAGAAGTAAAGCGAGTGCTAGGCTGTAGTGGCAGGAGTGATGACGGGTGGCGTTTGTTCCCTCTCTCCTCGGACGAAGCGAGCCAGCACTTTCTGACGGGCGCGAAACGCCGTGTTTCAGGAAGCCGAGACACGACCACCGCCACAAGATATTCATGCACATAGGTACGGCGACTCGAGGCTTAACAAGTTTGCATCTATCCTATCAGGTAGGTACCTACATCTGACACTGTCCGCCACAGTATGCTCTCATGCTTACCTGTATGCTGTAGTGTATCTTTTTTACGCAAGAATATGAAGCGCTGCCTGCCCGTACATGGCCCACCAATACGCCATCATCGCTCTCGGTAAAGGTCGCCGGGGAGTTGTTGTAAAGCCCCGTCGTCCTCTCTTGCAATTTTTCGGACCTACGAGCCGGGACCAACGGTTTGTGCTGTACCCAAGCGACACCAATTAGATAGAGCGAGGACAGAAGCCTGGACTGCTACGCCGTATCGGTAGATTCGAGGCATGCCGTCACGTAGGTCATGATTGGGAGATCTACTGGGTGAGCAGCCAATATGTCCAGGGCTGCCCAAGGCAGGCGTTCACCTGTCGGAACAATAAAGCCGGATCAAGAGATGACCAAGCAATGTGAGAGCGGGGAGATCAACGAATGTACCTTATCAGCAAAAGAAAATGTGACTGGATTGCCGCACCAACCAGTCGTCTCATTATCATCGCCATTGACTGTGTCGAGGGGGTCGGAGGTGACGTACCGGCTTCCCCTCTAGCGTGGCAAGTGGTTGGCCGTCTGCTCTCGATTCGACCCGTCATCGACGGAACATACAGACGGGCAGGCGGGCAGGCCAATGGACGTAGAAGCCACACCATGCCACATACACACACCCGCATACAGCACAGCGCAAAGCTGCCGAGACAGCCGTCCATAGAACGAGCCTGGGGAACGAGGGGAATGGAGAAGATGTACTGCGAGCGATTCCCATTGGTGCCCAGACACGGGGTTAATCTATCTACCAAAATGCCGGAATTTATGAACGTAGCATTGGGGGGATGGTCGAAACCCTTCGAGGCCACTTTGAAAGCGAGAAGAAACGAACTTTTGCATTCATGGACCGCATCCGGCACAGGCCCCAAAAGTTCTCTTCAATCACCAGCACCGCCACTGTCACTAACCTAGCTGCCAATTTAACAGAAATGAGAGGAGAGGAGAATTGTCCAAAAGTCCAGAGGCATCCGGACACTACTAGACGCCACCCCGGACCGCTAGAGTGCCGGTGCATCGACTAATAGGAGGGAAAGCGTCATTCTCGTTGACAAGCAGGAATGAAGATTTGACCGGATCTAGAGAGGGTACCAGGAGAAGGGGGCGAATCTCTTTCTGACCTGACTTGCACGTGCTACCGTCTGACTATAGTACTGACTATCTATAGTATGCTGTCTAGGAGACGATGAATCTTGAGTAACTGTGAGTTCCTGGCGGTAAGATGGTAGGGGATCAGCGATATATGTCTTAAGACTATAGGAGCAGGACGGTCTTCGACCCCTCTCCTCGATCTGAGCTGGCTACATACCTGAATCGCTACTTATCGGGTACGGGAGAGTATTCGTTGCGCTCTGTTAACTGACACAGGCAGCATGGGACTGACAAGGAACTTCAACAAGAGCAAGGGCATGGGCTACACCTAGCTCTCATCGTGCTCACCGCTCGTTTTCCGAAAGCAAAATCGTGGCATGAAAGCAAGATCTCATTCACTCGCTTAACCATCTAGCAGCGGCATAAGAAGATAAGAGTAGCTGTGCCATACCTAACGTCGCCGAAAATGAATAAACCTAGACGACTAAAACGACATGCATTCACCAACCACTTCCCTACATACCCAGGAGGTAGAGAACCGGCTAAAATCTCGAGATACATGACCCGGGGCTTACGCCAAGAGCCAGCCCCGAGGAAACAGATTCACTCAGGCGCGCGGGGTTCCAATCCCATTGTATCTTCTATTCCCTATAGGAATTAGACCAGGTAGATATGAGCAAAGAACTTACTGCGAAGTACTAGGTATACCGAGCAAGGTACGCAATCCCAACAATACAGTAGCGATTTGCTGTATGCAGGTGATAGACTACCTACTTGCTCCATAAGCGGGTAAGGAGAGAGAAAGAGAGAGAGAGGGATGAAGATCCTGAATGTTCCTTTTTACTTAGACCCTGATTATCGATTATTTTCCTTTTTATCCTACTAGGGAGCGAATCCTCAAGCGCTCTGGATGCCAAATGGCGAACGTAAGGTAAAGTAATAATTGTCAGCGCTAAGGCAAATCACCATGAGATTGGATCTCGTGTCGTGTGCCGCACGTGGGTGAGACACCAGGTAAGAGATAGTAAGGAGAAAACACGTTCCTGGCGCGCGCCTCTCGCGCTACACAGCAGACGTTTCTCAAGTGCTTGCCGCTGCGTTTACTGCATTAACCTACACACTGACCGCTCCCTCGCCGAGAGAAAGCCCAAGTAGGGGATTAGGGCCATATTCCTCTAGCCATACCCCATGCTGTACCACTACGGCGTATGCAAGTAGATGCATACAGTACCTGTCTAACCTAGCGATCCTAGGTAGCGTGCGGTTGAGGGAGTGATTATAACAACATGGTTGTATAAGTATCTTTCTAGCAAAAGGCACGAAAGTTGAGTGATGACAAAGACATACCTACGTAGGTATCCAGTCTATGCTTTGCTTTGTTTGCTTTGCTACAAACAACTTAGACCTCGTGCAAGAGAAAGCACGAAATCAAAGCAAAGCAAAGACCACCGTGATATTCCATAAGTAGATGTTACGGTCCGAAACGGTGGCGGACGCGTGCGCTTGTGAGCTGTAAGCAGTCCGTAAGCAGATTAGGTACCTACCTAGTTAACTTACAGCAGTTAAATACTCAAAATACAGTAGTGCCCCGGCGTTGTAGAAGAACGAAGAATTCCATCGCTTCGAGACTAGAGATGAAAAAACGGACCCCAAGCGTTAACGGGAAGCTAAAAAGGACCTCGCATAAATTGGCGCACCAGAAAGCGGGGCTAGTGTTTTGCCATGTGGCCAAACGAGCTGTTCACTTGCCTTTTTAGTGTCCAATTTTTTCCCCCTTACCGTGCATGCTATGTACATAGTAACGTTGTTCAGCCGTTTTCTTCTTCTTCTACCTACAGATGTAGCTTAGATGTTTTCTCTTCATGTTTTCAGCTCATAAGCCCCATTTCAGATCTGACACTTGCTAGAATGCAGGGTACTGGAAATATATTTCCATTCTCTTGAAAAGCGGCGACGCCGTGAAACAATGATGAATCAATCGACCGTGTTTGGGGCTTAGTCTCCTACCCCCTCTTTTATCTTTCTTGTTTTTCTTGGGTATACAACTAACCGTCTAGGGAGTAACACGGGAGTTAAGAGAATAAGGCGTTGGATAAAGCATAGTGACCTTGAACTCAGGATCACGAGTACCGGAATGGCGTTGAAATCTTCCCTGGAGCTAGAGGATAGTGCGTTATTTCGTCAATAGTACCAGGTAGGTAGTCGACATCGCACCAAAAATTGTCTGTTGCTTAGCAGCTAGCCATGACCCCCAACAACATACCACATTACCTAGGAGCTAGGCAAGTTATCGCGAGAGTCTAAAGTATGTACCTAGGCCTCACACGTTGTAAGCAAAGAGCATCACGGGCGTGGGTCGGGGAATCCTAATAAGCACAGTTGTTAGGTATTTGGCATCTACCTATTGCATCTTCTAGGTGCAGTAAGTAAAAACGAATATGTAAAACCTTATTACCTACTTTGATAACTAGACTAGCTAGATGTATTCATTTCACTGTACTGTACGTGTATTAGATCCAAAAGCAAGCTCCTTGTCGTCCCAAGTTAGTTTACTGTGTAGTGAAATGCAACCAGTCTGGCTAGTTGCACCACGATCAAGCTGAGTGAAGGGGCTAGTTAGCTTCGAGTTTCGAACCGGGCAAAATACATCTTAAGTCATGGAGAGTCTGCTGTAGGCTGTACAGATTGGATGCTTGCTTGCCACGCGAGAACGGCATCCATCGAGCAGGATCAGGATCGGTCAACCTCGTGGATCATGACAATTACTTGCAAGGTTTCATGCATTACGCCATTTGTCTTGTTAGGTAACTTGTTACATTGTTTTGAATATTTGCCATTCTAATAAGAAGGCGTTTCTTTGGTTTTTTTTTTATTTTTATTTTTTTATATTATTATTTTTACCTCTCTCAGGTTACTTTGAACCCCTTGCCTTGTCATACATACCCTTGTCTCGGTAGTAATAATAAACGCAAACACTTGCTTGCTTATTATGAGATCTCCTTATTATACTGCCTACGCAAGAGACCTTATACATACGTAGCTCTTCTACAGTATTGTACATGAGTTAAGAGACGTTTATAAATGTTATTGGACTTGTAATGTAATACCCGGGTAGGCGCATGTACCTCAAACACTTTATTTCGTAGGTACTGTGTCCCGTGCTATCTGCGGTCCAAAAGTAGGATCCTACGGCAGACTGGAAGGAATCCCTTCATCAGCCACGAACAAAAAAAGGGCCATTGCGAACGATCCTTCGGCAGCTTGCAAATCTATCATAAACACTTTCTTATTTCTTGAAACGTTACAGATGCAAGTAAGTACAAAATCTGCTACCTTTCTTGGTATGGTGTATGCTCTAAGTCCGATGTCTGTAAGTATATGTTCTGCGGTGTACAGCACACGCATCCTGCGAACTCAAATGTTGGAGCATGTTCGGGGTTCGGCTCCCTAAAACTTGAACTGCTTGTACTAATTAGATCTGCTATTGTCTGCTGATGCAACCCAGTACAACAAAATATTAAGCCGTCTAAGCCATGTTAACTTCATTTAGAGAGGCATTTAAGTAATGTGTAACTTTGAATTCAGAATTGGAACCGGTTTTTTACAGAATACTTGGACAGGGTATAATAGAAAAAACTAGGTGCCGTTTTTTTGCGGTTCACCTGTGGTAGGTACTCCCTTCCCTTCCAAAGCCAAGTAGTAATGCCCGGGCACAGCACCTGCTGTCCATTAATAGCGCCAAAAACCATGAATAGTACTTTCAGATAGCCCACCCCCAATTAATTGCCTTTTTGGTTTGCATATGTACAAAGAAAAAAGAAAAACGAACTGGCAAACTATTGTATAGTTACTTTGCCAATTGAATAAGACCGTCTGGCTTAAATCACAGAGCTAGCAGACATCCCAGAATGCCAGCACCCGTGGTTATCCAGATGGTCAATTCCCAGCCCGGTCCTTTCGAGCTCGAGGACGGACTGCCGTTTTTCTTACTCGTATCTGTAGCGATAGCTGGCGCAGGGGCCGTAGGCGAGGGTGCCGCCGCACCCGCGCTATTGCCGTTCCCGCCACCACCATTAGTGGGCAGGATAACGGTCGTGGATGCGTAAGGGGATGCGAACGTCCACGTGGATATGGCCACGCCCTCGGGCCCGATCGTGATGGTCTCGCCGCCTACGACCGTGGTAGTCGTCGTCTGGCCAGGGGCCAAGGGGCTGAGCGTGTATGTGACGCCCTCTATCACGACCTCGGTGGACCCGACCTGCGAGATTGTCGCGCCGCCCACGACCACGAAATCAGAGTCCGTGGCGGCGGCGTCTCGCCCGCCGTACGTCTTCCCATCTACGACGACACCCGAGGGCCCGATCAATATCGTATCGCCGTCGACTACGGACGTTATGGTCGTTCCCGCCCCCGGCCCGGAACCGGGCGCGTAGGTTATCGTCGTGCCCTTGATGACTACCCTGTCTGACCCGATGGCTGTGATCAGCTCCGCGCCGAACACGACTCGTGTAGTATCCTGGCGGGGTTGTTGAGGGAATAGAAGCGTCTGACTGGGAAAGACGATCCCGCTCGGTCCTAGAGTGATCGTCTGACCCTTGACTACCACAGCCGTCGGCTTGGGCCCAACCGTGAATGTTGTGCTGTCCATCGTCACGACGCTTGATCCTTCCATCCCTACCGCAATACCCCCAATCGTAGTCCGGGTCTTCGTAGGCAGTGGTGCGGCTCCTGCACCACCACCACCGCCGCCGCCGCCGCCGCTTCCTCCCCCGCCTCCTCCTACTCCGCTGGGCGGTCGTGTAACCTTGGCACCGGCTCCGTCGACTTCCGTCGGCTTGATGACGAAGGTGCTGCTATCTACTACTACCGTCGACGTGGGATTGGCGGGATTGTCAGTGAACGTGTGGCCGTTTATGATCACGGCGCTAGGCTTCACGATGACCGTGATAGGTATGGGTATAGGTAGGCCCGTGGGCGGCGGGGTGGTGATGACGGCCGTCTTGACGTCCTGATATCCCGGGGCCGAGTTGCCGTAGTCCGGGGCGGCGCCACGGTCGCCGTTGTCTGGTAAGGCCACGCTGTGCACGTTCCCCGCGGGATCGGGCGATCCACCGTAGTCGGGTGGTCGCGACGACGGGAACACGACGGCGGGGTTCTTGTCCGTCGTCACGAAGGTGATGGTCGTCTCCCTTGTCCGCTGGTCCGACGTGTCGGAGTGATACCAGTTGGACAGCGACCGCTCGGTCGACGCCGTCGGGGCGGCGGTGGTGTGCACGAGCGAACACGACTTCCCCGAGCTGTCGCACATCGAGACGGTGAACCGCCCCGTCGGATCCTCCGTAGGCGTGCAGTAGTTAGGCGTGCTGATGGTGGGGAAAGGCGGCGTGTAATCCGCCGGGTCGCCTATCCATGTTATCGTCCAGGTGTGGATAATAGAATACGAGATGATGGTGTCACCCGGGCCGAATGTGGTCGTCGTGCATGCATCTTCAGTAGACGACGTCCTAGTAGTAGTGGTCTCGACAGATACGGGCACAAGCCTCGCGGTTGTATTCGGAGACGTGGCGGTGGCGCTGGATGATGATGAATTAGTGTAAAGCTCTGTAGTTGGCGTTGTAGTTGTGGTCGGTTTTGTCGTTGTTGCATTCCACCTTGTCGTGTTGAGGGGAAATGTAGGAAATGACAAGCTTGTCGAGTTGGTCTGACTGCTTGTTGTTGCGATTGACGGCGCCGTGAGAGGTGGTCTCATGTATGTCGTGATGCTGGCTATAAATGTATCGCCGAAAACTCTAGCGTCGCTGCCCCGTCCTCCTCCAGCTGCGGATAATGGCCCGTCGTCGCCATCCGTAGCAGAACTTGCTGCAAAAGTAGCTGTATCGGACAGAGAACTATCTACATTACTAATGAAACTAGCGTCTGAAGGTATTAATGCTGACGCAGTTTGTGATCGTGATTGTGATTGTGCTGTCTCCGGCTCGGTTTGAGTCGTTGACGCTCCTGTACTGGAAACAGTGATTGGTGCATCTCGTAACGAGCTACTGCTCGATGTGGTACCTCCTGTAGCAGTCGTATTACCTCTGGCGGCTAACCTCTGGTAAAAAGGCTGCTCTTTCGAGTGGTGATCTGCACACGAGTGGTCAACAAAATCCTTCGATGGAAGCAGGCACCCAGAAGGAAAGCAAAGAGCCATTGGGAGCGTGGGCTAACCTGCTCTGACACGCCATGCGCTGGAACACAAGAGCACCGCACACCACAGCGCTGTTCTGACTGCTGCTGTCATGGTCTCTGAAGATGGTGATTCGCAGCCCCGTCGATGCCAGGCCGCTGGGGGTTCACGGGGTTCATGGCCGCCCCATTCGAGGTTGCAATGGGGCAGTACGATCTCATTCCACCAAAAGGATCAAGCCGGGAGAACGAGGCTCAAGAGAGCAGAGGCAAGGCATTCGGTTTTCTACTCTTGCGCGCAGATTTCTTTTTGCTACCTACCAAAGGTAAGGGTATAAGTCGAGATGGCGCACCCTGGGGGGTGTTATAGAGCGCTACCACCCGGGCGGGAATCTTGTCGTCTATAAATTGTGGAGCACACACGACTTAATATTGATGAACAGGATTTGTAACAAGCGTGTATTACCCGGCATATATCTATTACATCCCTATATGACGGTGCCGGACAAGACATACATATCCAGTATCTGCATACATTACCTATGACCTCGTCGGACGATCGTCAGTAGGGATAAAGACTAGGGAACCCTTTCATATACTTGCTAGTGGCTCCAGACAATCAATTCGGCCTTCTAGAGCCGATTTTATGCAGTCTAAAGCGCCTAATAAAACCTGGTCATTTACATACCTAGTATTACGCCCGCCACATCGTTCCCGGGCTACCTTATTAGCATGCTCATTAGGGGTCGGCCCCAACGCGGTAACGTACGAGACTAAGTATGTAGACTGAGGCAAACAGGTCCCGCCTCCGCACAGGTAATGAACAAGGTGCACTGCTGTAGGACCTCCAGTTAATTGGCAGTCAGGGTGATTGACGTTAGTACTGCGGTTGGGTTTCGAGAAATGGTCATTCTTATGGATTTGCAAGAGGGGATATGGGGGCATTTACCACTTCCCTTTGAACTAGCCACATGTCAGAAGATCTGGTGTAGAGTACCTACCTATGTACTTACTTAACAGGTAGGTATTACGAGCGGCACATGTAATCGGTCGGGTAGATTGGAGATATCGGCACTTGATTGGAAAAGGCACACGGGAAAAAGGCCCTATTAATTTTCGACAGGCGGAGGCTGACCCGTGTGTGGCATGTGGCAGCCTATATACACAAAGTACGATGTAGGTAGGTACAAAGACGGGGGAACCAGACAGCATCGTACTTGGGTTCGTTAACGATCCTACTGGGTATAAGCATCTCGGTGTGGGACAATCTCGTACTTAGTAAACAGTAGAAGTCCAGGCGAGTATGAAAATTAACCATCTGAGCACCAGTCGTTTTACGGCCGTATTGTGAAATCGGCCTGAACCTACTGGGTAGATGATGCGGCCTTTAACACCAGGTAGTAGAAATAGATAGGTAGGTAAGTAGCTCTCTGATGGCCTCAGGATGGCAATTGGAGACAGTGCGTTCCGTACTTGTGACTGCGGAGGCTAACAGGGAAAAAGGCCCATGCGGCCCAGGTTTTCCGTAACGTTGCGAGATTTATTTACTACACGTTCAGCAGTATGCCGTACAGTACTGGTGTTTCCGGAACTCACGATACTGGATATTGAAGTAGTGCGATTGGAACTAATGTTCCGATTAGTATCTACAGCTCGTAACTCGTTATCTTTGTTACTCTTCGTATTTATAGCTATACACCAGGCGGTTTAGTTTGCTGTTATACCCTGTCTCACGTCAAGTCTCACAATATTATTGAATGTGAAACGCCCATGTTATGTGGAATTTTCCAAGGCGCGTTTGTAGGCAAATAGAAAGGAAGTGAGTACATACGATAGGCATTTCCAAGCCTACAGTATGAAAGCCGGATATTCACACAGTACAGTCTATTCCGTAACTAGTAATACGTACAGTAACAGGTGCATTTGAGATTGTGCCTGGAGGGTTGGCCGAGATCTTGTAGTTAGACATTATCCCCTATTCCCTACTTGCAGGAGCGGGTATTCATGTGGACAGGGATAGGCATCAAACACGAACTTTGTCTAACTGTGACCGGTAGTATAGAAACCGCGTAGGAAACTCTCATTTGTACAGCCGTTATTTTGTCAGCACCTAATCTCGAGGCTTCTTCCATGTGGCATTGGTCCTTTCTGAAACCACTATCATTTACCACATGATTAAGGGAATTAGGACTTGTTAGTAGTTAGCTTCAGAGTTTGTAAGTAGGTAGTAACAGAAAAACCGCCTCATCCGAGTTCGATTACCTACCAGGCTACCAACATTATGCCACGCCCGATATGTAGTATGAGCAGATTAGTGTTTGGTCCTAGACTCTGATAGACTTCGCAAAACGGCTGTTCATCACTCAAAATACGACCGCTTCTACCGGCAAAATCAACCGGAACTACCAGCATCATATTTATCCAGATATCCTCATATCGAACTACCTAGCACTTTGCATTGTTGAATATATGGGCTACACATCCACAGGCCTCGTTCCGTAAGAGGCCTGTCGCTCATTTCGTTAATCGAGACCAAAGTCTTCGTTCTGTTCATGAAACGCATTACATCAGTACACACGTCGTGGCTAGCACTTACCTACTTAGTAAAATGTGACACTAGCTATAATACACGCCTGCACGCAACAGGTAGGTGCGATGCTTACCGGTGAGAATTATGAGACAATTACGCCTTGTCAGAATCAAGAGAGCAAGCACTACGCATTCCTGTCGTTTCAAATTGGTGGTGTTGGTGCATACGCAACTGAAGTAGGTCAATAGCTAGAAGGCCAAAGGAGCAGGATGAAAGATCTCGATCCTCTGTCCATGTGCGATTTGGCATGGACTCGTAATATCGATGAAAACGGCCAATTGGCGATGGAATCCGAGCCCGAGTATATCCCGAACTAGGCCTGAGGAGCGTTTCTTGATCCTTTCTTACTGGGGAGCCTTGCACCACCTCGCAAGCGCATCGTACGGCATGCCTACCTACCCACTGCTACACGCATCATACCAACAGGTATGAAGTGTGCTGTTTACCTATTTTGCCCGTTACTGTCTATCTAGCGTGCCTTGATGAAGGACAATACCTACCTACCTACCTCTCTGTCTAGCATGGATCTAAAAGGTCACATTGTGGGGGAAGGACGAAGACAGCCTTTGCAGAAGTCTCAGAATTCCATGCAGGAACTTTGTGCACATTACACTGACGGATCAGCGCCGTAATCTGTGCCGACTACTCTCCAGGCCTGCCACGAGCAGCTCGCCCGAGTCTAGTACATCTGTACTAGTAGAATTGAAGCGGTTTCGAACCTTGCTAGTTCTTCTATAGTAGTACGTCGAGTAGGCAAAAGTTCGCCTTCCACGACAAATCAGTATTACCAATTGTAAGTATGTACTTGGGCATTGCTGCTTCCTCTGTCATTGTGTATCGGCCATTTTGTCCGTTGCCGCTGGTCAGTAAATTCCACTTTAGACGCTAGCGCAACCCAAAGACCGAAATTGCCATGTCGCTGTAGAACAGCATTGTTGATAGAGGCGTGTCATAACATCATTCACCGCGATCATTTTCGCCGTATCACCTACATGGACTATGTAGAGCTCACTTAACAGGCGCAAATACGTGTACCTACCTCGGCCACGATCTTGGACGGGAGACCGGTGTGATTGGCGTAACTGGCTGATACGGCCTGGCTGGGCCCCCAGCAGAAACGCACTGGACTGGATTCTGACTGAAGACTACCTGGGCAGGACTGGGCTCTATCTAATGAATAACGTATGAGAAAGACGATAAAAGGGAGGTCACCCAAACGATCTTTATGCAGCTATTCTACTGTACATATGTATATGTAGCGTGAGCTGGGATTATGTATTCCACACTACCTACATAGAAGTTCACACCAGAATCCACACCTCCCCCCCCCCCCCCCCCCCCACC